>Ga0208793_1000338_pt1 | contig 32680 bp, 50 predicted proteins | sample 17_taG_FD_184092 | JGI IMG/M metagenome (GOLD analysis project Ga0208793, IMG submission 184092) | Marine viral communities from the Subarctic Pacific Ocean - 17_ETSP_OMZ_AT15314 metaG (SPAdes) (version 2) | ecosystem: Environmental > Aquatic > Marine > Oceanic | place: Pacific Ocean | collected... | reverse complement strand
ACTCGGCTTGTTCCAAAGAATCCAACGGGATAGCGAACCTGCCGTTGTAGGGTCTTTCCAATCCTCTTTAGTGCTTGTAGTAGTGCCGCCTCCATGACGCTCAAGGTATCGTTGCATACGCTCTTTATCACCATGCTTAGTGTAATCGCTCGCACCCCTTTGTCCGAAGTGCGTAGTCTTTATTTTCTTGCCTTCGGAATCTTCAAAAACAGCCATTAACTTCTTTTCGGAATTGCTTGAACGAGAAATTGTAACTGAATGTGGTTTAGAAGATTCAGCCTCCATTTCCTCGTTATAACCCTTGTATGAGTCTTCCTTAACGAATGGATTAGAAGGCCACTTCATCGGGTCATTAATCATATTCTTAAGCATTTCATAATCAAAACCAAGTCCACCACCCATAGTAGGTTCATAGTCCTCTTGGTCTTCTTCTTCGGGGTCAAGTTCATTTGTATAATAACTGTTTTCTTCTAAATTAGTCCAAAAAGACGATGTTTTGGTATCATACTTATTGTATAATTTTCTAAATGCTCTTACTTTTAAGTCTTTTGTATTACTAATTTCTAAAGGTAATACATTAGGCATACCGCTTCCAAACCAAGAAGCAATAGGCACAATAGTATTTTTTGTAATATCCGTGTCAAGAATTGAATATATTTGAGACATCATATTGCCATAATTGAAATCGGTTGGTGAACGCATCAATTGACTCGTAGTTAGACTATCTATGTTATTGTAAAATTGGATGTGCTGTCCCGATGATGGTTCTTCCCTTCTCCATTTGTAAGCAAGGTGTTCCCAAGCACTTGTATTAGGATAGTATTTTTTGAACATTTCAAGGGCTACATTATCGTCTAACTCATTTGGATTATTCATCAAAATTTTATGAGTCGCAGGGTGTTCTTCATTCATAGAAACGGAACTTGCTAAACAAGACTTCATGAATCTAATGTAATCCAATGCAGTTAGGCTTGTATGCTTTGAAAATAGAACAGGCAACCACTTAGCGAAAAGCATAGGTGCATATTGTTGCTTAAGCCATTGTTCCCTATCATTATTCCACATATTAATTCTTCGCTTGCTTAAATTAGCCGAATCCATTACAACGCTTTTTAACCAATACTTGAGAATTGGCCTGTATTCTAAAATTTTAGTTACGGAATCAACCGCCCCTAATGTGTTTATTTTTGTTGAAGTTCCATTACGCTGTTTTGTATCACCCATAAATCTCAATGTGCCGTCTTGATTAATACAAATGGCTATGAAGAACTTACAATTACCGTATTCATCAACATAGTAATAATTTGTAATTTTTCTCGTTTTCTTATAGGGGTCTTTCACCTTGTAAGTATAAGGGATTATCATATTTTGAAATCTTTCTATGCCGAAATCACTTGAAGCAACCTCCATTGATTCATCAAAATCTAATTCCAATTCGGGCGTTAAACAATTAAAGTATAGATATTGTAGTGCCTCATTTGTTGCCTGTTTTCGGCTTGTGAGGAATCCTAAATGTTTAAGTGAATATGTAATTAATCTGTTTCTAAATACTACTTCCTTGTCCTCATCGTTTCCGAAAAACGGTTGAACCATTTGCATTTGAGACAACGACAAAGCCCTACTCGCACCCGAAACCATTTCCATATTATCACCCTTGTTATACAATACAAGGTATGATGGACTTACCATGAACTTAGATTGTCCTTTCTTCACTTTCATTTTGAATGAATGAAAATCATACTTGATTAAGTAAAACCTTCCACCATTAAAGTCAAAATATCCTCTCAAATCCATAGTAGTATAATTCATATCCATAAATGGATATTCCACCTTCACATTTTCATTTATGGCGTAATCCAAATGTTGAGCATTTGTAGCCAAAACCTTCCTTGTTTGAAGATACCTGTATAATGCTAATTTGTCTTTGTTTTCTTCGTTTGCATCATTATATGACTTCCATGAAAGGTTGATTGACGGCTTATCGCCAAATGAACCTTCAGCATCAAAAATGGTTTCAAGACCTTCGGCTCTATTTCCAACAACGGAGAACTTCATTGGTTCAAAACCTTCAATAGCACTACTATGAGTTATTTCATTTACCGAATAATCATCCATTTCTTGAGTCGGTTGATATTCAGCCGCTTTAATCATATTACTACGCCTTAAGAAATAATAACCAATACCTGCTGAAATAAATGTTCCAATATAAGGGAAGAACTTATTAAATGACTTGCTCTCGGAAGGTATCTCCATAAGGGCTGAACCTACACATAATGTAGCCGTTGCTACAAGTATGGTGTCCTTGAGAATAGCCATGTTTATACTTAGGGCTTCTTGTTATCTAAAGATAGACTTAAGGGGACAATTCACGGCTCAACCACTTCCTTTCAATGAACTTCATATCGTCATTAGCGTCAGTCCATGTTGCATACCAATAAAAATCATAATTTGTAGTATTATTTGAAGTAAAATTAGTCAATGTAAGTGAATTGTTATCATATTCCCAACCTTTGACATAAATTAATGTGGTGTCCCAAACAATCGGTTGAGAAGAAGTATTATTTTCCGAACCTACTTCATAGACTAAAAATTGAACGGAAACATTGTAACCCTCAAGTTCATTTTGTTGATAACCGCAATCTAAATCATAAGAAATGGTTGCATGGGTTGAGTTCGTTTCAAGCATTATGTAGTAAAGATTGATTTCACACACTTCGGGAGGATATTCACATGAACCATCATCATCTGTCGCCATAGAATCATAATTAGTAGCATTACTGTCTATACAACCATAAATCTTTTCAGCCTCCATGTTTATAGAATGACTTATCCATTTTTCGTCTAATTTTTCGTCATTAAGCCTTAATATAACTTTCGGTTCATAAGAACCTTCACTTACAGAATCCCAAGTATGAAAAACATAATCCGCACCATCGGGGTCACTAATGACTCCACTTTCATAAGTCTTATGCTCATATTTGACGACATTATTTTCATATAATCTCCAAGTAATTTCAAATTGTTCGGAATCGCAATTTTCCTCCCCTTGAACTATGGCTACATCAGCACTAATCCTTACCTTTTCGGGGTCGGATTCTAATATGTATGCTTGCTCATTTATTAAATAAGCATTACAACCTTCGGGTTCAATATATTCAACGAAAATCACTTGACTTTGAGATAAATAGTATTCATCACCATGTTCGCAAGTCCCATCCTCACATTCAACCGTATGAAATTCCACCCTGTAAGTATATTCGCCACCTTCTAAATCAAAATATGTATGTTCAACATATATTTCATTAATGAAATCTTGATTTCCAAGCATTGTATTTTCTATCAGTTCTCCTTCATGAAATAATTCAATAATAAAATGACCACCAAAGAACTCAATATCGCAATAATTATAATCTATGAAGGTATAACCTACTAATAATTGATTCTCAAAAGAATAACTATTCTCATCATAACCCCACATAGGGTCGCAACCTTCGTCGCCCTCAACATTCACTTCAGTAGGCATTAAATCAATAATTCCTATGGCCTCCATTGAACCTCCTGTAATCAATAAGAAAATCGGAATCAAAGTTAGCCCTAATTTCTTGATATTATCGGCTTTTCTTTGTAAAGACTGAATAGTTCTATCCACTATATCTCCTTCAAGGGTTGTTTCAACCTTGACTTCTGTTGAATTTTCGCCACCATTTAGAACCGTATTTTCCGACACTTCTTGAGAAATACTTTGAACGGTTGTAATTAATTCAGCCGCTTCTTTCAATTGCTCAACCAAATTTTTCTCTTTGTTTTCCTCATTAGATAAATTGACGATTCCATCATCCATTAAATCATCAATAACGGCCTCTATTGAGCGACCCGTAGCCTCCGCAACAACCTTAGCCTTCTCACGGATTTCATCAATCGCTTCTTCCATTTGAACCATTCCTACGGGGTTTTTTCTTTAAGTCCTCAATCTCTTTTTTGAGAGAAGTGATTTCATCAACAAGAATAATAACTTGAGAAGATTCTAATGTGCTTTCGGTTTGACAAAGCGGGTTTCTTTGCATATCGGCCTCATGCTTGACTCTAATTTCATTCATAGCCCGTTCATGAGTCATTTGAGCCTCATAATCCGCAACCGCTTGTTGCTTGTCTTGATTCCATGTCTCAAGAATTTTAGTTACTATCAATAACGCAGGTCCTCCTATGATAGCAAGGATTGAAACATAATTTTCGGCTGATTCTAAATAAGTAGGGTCATAAGCAGTCAAAAGGAAAAAACCTACTGCAAGAAGAACCCAAGCATAGACAATTAAAAGTCCTGTTCTTTCCATCAACCATTCATTATTAGTGCGACTTCTTTTACCCATCAAATAACCCTATGAGTATTTGGTGTTCTTTACTATCTAAGGATTTAGAATCATTGTTTCTTTACAAAGGCTACTGCCGAAGCAATTTCTTCATCCGTAGCATCATCCACAGGAATAGTCTTTCCGTCTTGAAGAATTATAACCATCATGACTCATCCCATTCCTTAATCGCCTTAGAATTGCTCTCTATATCGCTCTCTTCTTGAAAAACAACGAGGGCTTCAGCGAATCCTTCCATGAACTCAATAACTTCTTTCTTACTCTCTTGCTCGGCTTCCCAAAGGTAATGAGATATACGATTCAATAAATTATTTTGAATGTAAAGACGCACACTAACGCCTACAAGAAGTAAAAATGTCGCTAACTCAATCATGGTATATCCCCACATAATAACGACTGCGTAGGACAAGTTATTAAATGTTATCAAAGGAAATGTAATCCAATCAATGCAGTAGTCCCCATAGCCTTTGCACCTACAAATGCGTTTGACTTTAATGAACCCGATAAACGAAGGCCAATCAAGACTACATCAATAGCCAATACTAAAGCAATATCTGTCGGAATTCCCATAATTTTTGTTTCGCTCATAATCAATCATCCTCTAAAGATTCGTTAAATTCTCGGCAGTCCACGCAAACAAGGTCGGAATGCTCATAATTGTTTTCTTCCTCACAGGAGGAACAAATTTCAACACCGCAATTTTCGCAAGAATCGTTGTTTTGGGCGCAATCACCGCAAATGTTTCCTCCGCAAGTGTTGGGGTCATATTGACAATATGTAGCATCATCAATAAATCTAATTTTCGGATTAACAGAATTAGTTCGTGGCAAGTAAAATTGATAATGAACATTTTCCTTTCCGCATGAATTACAGGTTTCATCAACCGAATCTTGAGTAATTCTCTTTTCATAAGGATATTTACTTGGCTTCCAATTTTTGAATGTTTCTTTGTAATCCCTACGGTGAACCGAGTCAATAGTCCATCCATCACCATGTTCATTTCTTACTGCATTAACGGGCATATCGGCCATAAATGAATCGGTGTGGCTATCACTATTAAAGGTTTCGGCCTCGTAGCCTAATCTTTTATTCAAATCAATCCTCGTTTTTGCGGAAAACATCATATCATTCCAAAGACGATTTCTTGAGTAATCCGCAATTTGATAATCGCCATCCCCATCTATGTAATTCTTATGACCGTTATTCCGATACAACATATTCATAAACATTTCAGTCATGTTTTCGGGAATGTAATCTTCGTTATGTCTAATCCATTTACTGTTGCATAAATTATATGCCTCAATCGGTGTAGCCCCTAATTCTCTTGCCGCCATGTAAAGGGAATTATAGGCCATAGTTCCTAAATTGCTGAAAGTTATGAAATTTTGCCGCCCATATAATTCTTCTCTTTCATCAAAATACTTTGAAGTATCGGCTTCAAATGTTTCAGCATTCATTTTTTTGGTTTTGGTTTTCAAAGGAACTCCCTGTTGTCGCAAAACCTTGTTCAATTTTCTTACCTTTTGATTGTCATGGTTCATCGGTATTCCATCTTTTTTATGTGTGTAAATGTATGCCCCATCACGAACATTTTTGTTTGGGTTGAATCTCCCACCTTTACGGGTTGTGCGGGCTTCAAAAGTTTCGGAAGCATAAAAACCATACATTTTCGGCATTCTTCCTTCTTCGCCCTTAGTGATTTGGAATCCTTCTTTTTCATTGATAGCCCAAGAGCCAATTCTTTCTTGACCGCAAATCTTACATTTTACCCCTGCTTCAATGTAGGATAGTCCATCTTCCACTCCCATAAGTTCGGAATACTTCATTACCCAAGCATCCTCCCCATCATCATAACGGTGTTCGCATCCATTTTGGTCAATTTTCTTTTGCATCATAGGGTCATAGACCTTCTCTTCAAAAGTTTCAGCATTGTATTTATCACCGTATTCTTTTTTCGCTTCCGCTACGATTTCGGGTGCATCACGCTTTGCTCTCGCTATAATTTGCCTTTTGCATTCGGGCCACATCGTTTTTCGGAGGTATTCATCGGTATAGGGTTCTTCATAATCATAATCATTCCAACCATCATAATATCCATCACCCTCAAGAACAATTCTCATTTCTCTAAAATCGGATTCAAGAGGCCATGATTTATCACAACCTACTCGCACATTATCAACAAATCCTTTTTCCGTCATAGGATGCCCGTTTTCTAATCCCGCCCACATAATGTCGTGAAACCCGTCAGCAAGTTCATCAGCAACGGCTTTACCAACCTTTTTTCGTGTTTCCGCATCAATTTTGCGCCTTTTGAATTTTTCCGCATTGAAGGTTTCCGCCTCTCTAACTTCATCATAACAATCTCCACAAGAGTAAGCCTGTGTCCCATCAATCCCTACTTGAGATGGTAATTTTTCTAATTTTCTCGGAGTCCCGCAACCAATACAATACTTTTTTATTGGGTTGCTTTTGTTGTCAAAATCTTCAGCATTTTTACTTTGCTTTTTCTCTAATACTACTCCGCAAATGTTTTCTTTAGGTCTAATCCACTTTCCGCCCTTTCTTGCGAAATTTTCCCTTCCAAACAATGCTTCTTCACCACTATTATAGTGTGGGTCGGGAATACCTTTTGCACATACTGTATCTCCACCATATTTTTTACTCCATTCAGTAGTGCGCCACTTTTTACAGAACGGACAATAACCCGCCCATGTTGGCTTGCCTTGAGCCTCAAAGGATTCTGTATTAAACAATTCACTTTCAACAAAAGAGGTAAAATCATCATTGTTTGCATTTTGATTCATGGTTTCAGCAATAGCCATTGACTTTTCTTCAAATGTTTTTGCATCACCACCAATCAAAACCTTGTAAGCGTCATTTACAAAATCCTTATCATTTAGGTTTTGTTGAACGGCTTCCACAACCCATTCGGATTCAAAGGTTTCAGCATTCAAATCCTCCCGATTCCCACCGTGTAATAGATATGTGGTTTCGGGAATGTTATTGAAATTTTTATTAGAATGACAAAACGGACACATCAAATTGCCATCTTCATCTGTATGGTCTTTACGGATAACTACATGGCGACCCGCCATCGGACAATCCTTACAAAGAATGCCCTCCGATTCAAAGGTTTCAGCATTCATTCTGTTATTGACGGCTTCCATTTTATCAGCAATTGATTCACATTCTTCGCAAGGAGTTCTTGAACCGTAAATATCTCCATATCCACATTCCATACAGCGAACTTTGAAATCCGAACCTTGAGGCATTACATAAATATCGCAATCTCCGCAAATATCGGGAACTATTTCTTCGCCAATCATGCTCATATCCCCGTAAATATCTCCTTTACAAATAGGACAATTATCGGATTCAGCATTCAAAATAGGCACTTTAATTTTATTAGCAAGAATACCTACCACTACTGCCGATGAAGCCGCTAAACCGCCCCAATAGAGGTAAGGATTAGAAACCTTGAAGTCTTTGAGTAATAGATTTGTTCCACCAATCAAAACAATAGGCGTAGCAACACCTTGAGCAAAAGGTTTCCAAAAATATGACTCGCTCATACAAATTATTTCGTTGGCCTACTATCTAATAACTTTGATTCATCCAACCGTATTTCTTTTCCGCCGCTATTCTTTTTTCACTTTTCCAACCATGACACGGAACACCTCTTTTCTTAGAGGTATGATGGCGTGGTTTGTAGCCATTATTCTCACCGATATAGAAATAACGCTCACATTTAAGGCAATCCCATGTTTTTTCATTACATGATGTGCAAATAAAACCTTTACGGTCATTCCATTCAATATACCTTGAATTGGCCTCGTTTTTAAGGCAAATCACGCATATTTTTTGTCTATAAACCATTGAGGACACCTTTCGGGCTTGTATTTCCATTGAGGACCTTTGCCTTTATTCATGTAGCCCTTTCCGTTAATATAATAATTGCGATAACTCTTAACTACATCATCCCAATTGTCGCCACCGATTTTGTATTCGTCTTTCATGGCTTTAGGAGGAACTGTCAATTTGCCTCTCGGAATAACCCTCTCGCAAAGAATATCACATCGGATTAATACTGATTCGGATTTATGAGTCTTTCCTGTTCTAAATGTGTATTCATCACATAGAGCAAAACCAAGCGTCAATACCCAAGTAAAGTTCTCTTGATTCATAGAAACCCATTTAGTGCAAGGATGATTCTTATGTGTGGCCTTATACACCCAATCCCCTTCATAACCATTGACTCTTAATGCGGTTGATAACTGTTGAGCGCATTCTAAAATCATTTTGATACAATGCCTATCCGAATGGTCTTTAGCCGCCAATATCGGATTCTTTCGGGTGATGAAATTATTCATATATATTTCCCCCGCACTTTCATAACAATTTTGGTTTCGCAAGGAGAGTCTTCACAGATAAAATACATTTTTCCATCCTCAAGCCTTCGCATATCAGTATTTTCTGTATTGCACAAGGGACAAATCCCCAACATTACTTTCAATTCACTATCCATGATTTGAACTGATGGCTACAAGTATTTAACCTTTTGGTTTCAAGACCCGATTTTCAATCCATTCAAACGCTTGACCGCCAACAATTAAGAAAACCAAAACGAGTCCTACTAATACAAATGATGTAACCACATTGGTTATGCACATGATAATTAATTATCACTTTTGCTATCTAATCCTACTGTTCCCATCGTGCCGCTTGATTGCGAATAACTTCTTCGGGAACACCATGAGAGTTCCTTTCAGCATAAAGAGGAATGTCCTCTTCCTTCCAATCAATCTTGACTATAACTACTTCAAAACCATGCTCTTTAGCCGATTCTTCATATCGCTCATATTCCCACTTCATAGTGTTAGTGTTGTCTATAATACAAATTGCTGAACCCTCATACTTCTTACACGCTTTCATGAAACGAGATGCAAAGTGAAAATTAAGGTCATGATATTCTTTCAATTTTTCGGGGCGGAAATTGTATTCTCCATTCTCCATAAAAATATCATCGGTTGAAAAGACTGCGGATTTTGTAGCATCCGTCGTTGAAAGTATTTCTTCAACCCTACTACTCTTTCCCGAACCCGAAAGTCCACGCATAATAAAACAAATCTTGTCTTTATTCATCGTCTTCACCTTTCTTTCCAAGTCCTTTACAATTAGTGCAAGGGCATTTTGGTTCAACATAGAAAATATCAGCCCAATTTCGGAATAACGATTCATAAACCAAATTACCAATAATAACTGCAAAAATAGAAATTACAATCCAAAAAGCATAAGCATCAACGGTGTTTTGAGGCAACATAAAATCACAATCCTTGAATATCCATTTTCTTATGTGGTGCGGAGAATTGAACCTTCAAACGATGGTCGTTCTCGCAACGCCAAACCATGACATTCTTCTCATAAGGATGAGAGGGGTGAAATTCTCCACCGACTAATTCAACACCTTCCGACATATTGTAGCAAATAGGACACCAATTAGATGTAAGGTATGTGTAATCCATAATCATTCCTCCATTATTACAATATCATCAACGATGATTTCATGTTCACTTTGAATCCATTCAGCAATATAAAAATATGTGTTTTCAGTCATGTTCGCAGTAATAATGTGAGCATTTAGTGATGCGTTCCAAATTGTATTCGGAATGTCAAGAATAACTTCTTTATACATACATCCCTCATCAACAGTCGTGACCTTTACTTTAGTAGCCATTTTCGCTCTCTCCAAACATAGCCAAGAAGTTATACTATATTAAATCATACTAAAGAACACTTGATTCCAACATAGTTCGTCTTTTCAATTATAGTAGCCATTTTTGCTTTGACTTCAAAAAGACTCCCTTCATAATAATTGAATTTTCTCCAATTACCTTCTTCATCCATACATTCAATTAGATATTTCATTTCATTCACCTTTATTTGCATCTTGAAACATTCGGCTCGGCACATAATGTTTTCTTGAATTGTTGTTTTCTAAATGAGCAAAACAAATGTCATTCTTTAACATTTTCCAACAAAAATATGAATTATTAAATGAAGCCGTGTTACCATCAAATGAAACCTTCTTATCCACTATCAATAATTGTAAATTATTACCAATACCTTGTTGCTCAAAAAAGAAATTGCCTACTTCTTGATAATTAAGTATAGGCAAACCCATAATCATAGCAAACGGTTTCCCTAATTCAAATAATCGCTTGAAAACATCTAACTTTTTAGTAAAGGGTGGATTTGAAATTATGCAATCATATTCTTCGGGTTCATAATCAAAGAAATCCTGTCCTTCCCAAATATGAGAGTAAATGACTTCAAGACCCTCTTCTTTTAACCGTAATACAAATTCACTATTTTCAGTATCAAACGGACACCACACTTTAGAACCTTTAGGAATATGAGGGATAATCGCATCCACTAAAATTGCAGGGGTATAGTATTCGTCTTTCTCATTCCAAGAAGACTGTCTTAACCAAGTGTGGTCTTCAACCATTAAAGCACCTTCTTCCAAACAAATATAGGCTCGGCAAAGACACCATCAATTTTACCTGCCTTAGAATTGGGTCTTTTAGCCATTCTCAAGCCCATAGTGCCTTGATATTCCGAACCCTCTAATGTCGCCATATAATCAAACATAGGGTCGCAAATCTTGTTGATTCGGTGATTTGAATAAACATCGGAAATGTTGATAATCAAATGTCCTCCATTCTCTAAAGCATACCAAGCATTCTCAAGAGATTTGAATAAGAACTTTTCTAACCAATCCTCTAATTTCTTGAACTTCTTAAATGATTGATTGTCTTGTTTAGTGTATTTTTCAATGTTGAAATACGGTGGACTTGTAAATACAGTATCAAAGGATTCTTTTTCAAGACGAACTTCTTCAGCGCAACCTTGAATCATATTAAATGTTTTATCCTTAACACCATAAGCCTCTATTTGAGCCATGTAACCATCAAGAAGGGCTTCATTAGGGTCAATGCCTGTGTAATGTTCTGTTCTCTCGCATGAAGCAAAAGCAAGCAACCTGTCGCCCCATCCCGAAGAAAAATCAAGAACTCTTTTAGAATCAAACCTTTCAAAAATTGCTTTGGCTGATGCAGGGCTGAATTGAGCCGCTATGTATTTTCTTAATCCTATCGTTGAACGCAATTTTGACTCATTAATTTCTTTATGCTTTAGACTCCAAAGGGCATTAAACAATGTTAATCTAAACCTTTCCGTATGCCAAACCCTATACGGACTCGGAGAGTTCATAGAATCGCAAAGCCAACGGGTTTCTTGATGAAAATAATTACTCGCTCTCATCCCTGTCTTGTTAATGTCTATGTATTCCTCATTCTTAGGGGCTTTGAAATCATAACGAGAAGAAAAACGGCCTTCTTTAATCAAAGAAAGAGCATCTAATTTGCATAAGTCCTCAAAGGCTTTCATCATATCCGCTTCACTAATTTGAATCATCGGCATTCGGACATTATGTTCTTCTATTGCATCACTAAGCAATTGCTTGATTTCATCTTTTTCTAAGTCTTGATTTAGACTCTCCCAAAGACTTTCGCTAATCTCAAGCAAACCTTCGTCATTTATCAAATCCGAAGTGCCTACGCTTTGCGCCACCATGATGTAAAATATAACTACTTCGTATTTATACCTTAGCAACGAATTAAAGCAACCAAGTATTCTTTCAATTCCTCAAGAGAATGAACCTGCTTAAAATACCTTGAAGCACCGCCACTATCCTTATAACTATTTTCGGGATTATGTAGCCCCAATCCTTTTCCAAATACTTGATTGTTATTTTCAACCCGATTATCGGATTTTTTAGTCTTTACTGCCGTAGTAATTCCGCTTTGAGCATCTAATTTTTTAACAGGACAATCCCCCTTACCATTACCATGAATTAAAATTAAATTGGAAGGGAAACGGCCTTCGGGTGAAGGACCTGCGCCTCTTTCACCATTACGGTTTCTTGCACAATGTTCCATGCCTAATGGACTCTCAAATGTTTTACGGATTATGTCGGGGTCTGTATGGCTTATGCGGGATATTCCGATATTAATTCCTCCGCAACCATTTTCTAATATATTATTTGCTACTGTTCCTTTGAACGGTTTCCTAAATAATGTCGCATTAAAGGATTCTGTTTCAGTAATTACTTTGATTGAATCACGGACTTCCCATCCTATATCTTCAAGAATACAAGTATTCTTAAAAAAATCCTTAACTTTTCTCAAAACAATGATGTGCGAACCTTCTATGTATTCTTCAATAGAAGATGGGGATTCATTAAATTCATAATAACCATACTTCATATTAACACCTTATCAAAGATATCAAGTATTCTTTCAATTCATCCCTTGCATTAAAGGAAAAGAAAAACCTTGATGCGCCGCCGCTATCTCCGTATTGGTCGGGTGCATCAGCCGCTTGTAAATTATCCGACGAACCACTTAATTTGAAACCTGTTCTTTTTTTAACAGTTCTCACTACTTTTCCATTACCTTTTTTCATCCCACTTTGAATATCTAATTTTTTACAAGGGCAATTAGAATCTATATGTGTCGCCCCTGTGTCTTTGTAGGCTCTTGGTGCTTCTTGTTCGCCTCTATTCCAACCTCCGCAATAAACATCATCAGTAAAATTGGGGGAGTTAGAATTATTTATCACTAAACCATCCGATTTTCCTTCAATTACTTCTTCGCAGGTGCATTCTAAAACCAAATTAGCAGGGAAACGACCATCATTATTCATTTTTTCAATAGAGGCCATTTGCGCCTTCTTCATTTTTGCATCATTTTCCTTATTTGTCATGCCGTTTGAACCTGCAATATGACTTTTAGATAATCCCGAACCGTTGCGATTAGAAAATGTTGAGCCTTTGTAATTATCAATAGACCCGCCACCTTTAATTCGGGTTGCATCAATGTTAATCCCTCCACAACCATTTTCTAATACATTATTTGCTACTGTCCCCTTAAATGGTTTCCTAAATAATGTAGCGTGTAATGAACCTTTTTGTAAAATAACTTTGATTGAATCTCGGAGTTCCCAACCTTCATCTTCTAATTTAATAGAGGTGGATATAAAATTATTAACAGTCCGTATAACAACAATGTGTGCGCCATCCGTATATTCTTCAATGGCTAAAGGAGTCTGTTTTTCGTCATAATATCCGTATTTCATTCGGATTGTTCCCCCCAATGTTCAATTCTCGCCTTAGCAAGAGGAATATATTCGGGAGTCAATTCGCAACCAATAAATGTGCGATTATTCATTACTGTTGCGATACCTGTTGAACCGCTTCCCGTAAATGGGTCAAAAACAACAGTCTCTTCGTCTGTAAAGTCCTCAATTAGTGCTTTCATAATCGCAATAGGCTTTACTGTCGGATGGTTATTTTTGGTCATAGATGCCTCTTTGTTAGTGCGTGAATTAGTGGTTACTCCATTTTCAATTCTATTTTTCAATCCAAAATCATTATACTTCTTTTTATCCTCAAAATCACTTAAACCTGCATTCTTTTCCTTTTTGCTCGCTTTAGAAATGTAATAAAATTGAGAGTAATTAGTAGTGGCCTTTGAACCCTTTTTGCGAGCAATAATGATAGGCTCATAAGCAGGTTTTAACGCAGTTCCCCACCCCTCCCATTGTTTAGCAGGTTCGGTGGCCGTAGCAAAAACCTCTTCTTCTCTTGATTGAGATTTAGAACCTACTTGCTTTGCGAAATCCTCACCACCACTACGGGAATGCTTAATTTTACCTAAGTAATCACCTCTCGCCTCTTCCATATTTGAAAATGGTAAATTATACAATTTACATAACTTATTAAAATCCTTATTTGTAGGGATGCTTCTTCCCTCTTCCCAATTAAAAACGCAACCTGTCAATTTACCGTTTTTTGAAAGAAAATGAGAACCTACTTCTTTTTGAGTTAAACCTTGCTCAAGCCTCCAATTCTTAAACCATTTGCCGAACCATGAAATACTTTTGCCGCCTTTCTTATCAATGGCCTTTGAAATGTTATGTGATTTGGGAAACCCTGTCCCATAACACCAAGAAATAATATCAATAATTTCAAAACCTGCTCTTTCAATCGCATGAGCAATCCTATGTTGAGTCCTTGTCGCCGCAAAAACGGCTAAGAAACCATTTGGTTTCAAGACCCTGTGGACTGCTCGCCATGTTCTCGGATTATAGGCAACACCTGTGTTATCCCAACCTTTACCCATGAACCCGATTTCATACGGCGGGTCGGTGATACAATTATCCACCGAATTTGCATCCATCATACCCATACGGGCAACACAATCACCTGCAAGTATTCTATATGGGGGCATAATAAATCAATTATTCCACTTAGTATTTATATGTTATACCCTTTCAATATCGGGCTTGAACGAAACGCTCATCTTTGGGAATAAAGAACGGCCTTCCCCAATAAGGCTCATCCATTTCTTCACCATTCAAATGTGCCTTTAGGTTTTCACCCATCACTTTCATTTGCTTTTCAAGAAATTCCACTTGCCTATCTGTGTGATAATAAGAAGTCTTTGAATGTAGCCTCCCATCCCAAAATGTGTATTCTTTGACGGCATAGTAATATCCATGAGAATTGGTGTAATCATAATAAGTCATTCCCGAATAACGATAATCGCCATTATGCTTTACAGGCCATAATTCAAAAGTATCTCCACCCTCGCCTGTCATATTCTTAGGGACTCTTCCATCAATAGTAATGAAAATGTCGGGCATATTATCTAATTCTTCATCACCGTCAAGTGAATACCATTGACCCTTAATTTTCCGTGAACTGACTCTTCGCCACTTTGCACCGTCTTTGACAACCATTTCAAATCAACCCTTGCTGAATCATGTATTCGTCAATGACTCCTTGAACGAGCCTTCGGGAAATGGGGTGTGAACCGCCAACAGACCAACGGGCATTTTTCAACGGGCGATACCCTCTATATTTTTTGCCCTGCTTCCAATCATAGATAGTGCAAATGATTCCATCAATTTTGACAATCCATTCTTTGCGGATTTTCCCATCACCATTTCCACCATCAATGGTCGGCTTTCCAAAGACCTTCTTCAAAGTAGCATAATCGGCTCGGATATGTCCTTGACCGTGAGTATTGTTTTCAAAGGCTTCGCTATATGGGAGTCCTTTAACAATTCCCTTTTCTTCGGTGAACCAATTGTCTTTCAACAATTGTTGAATGGTCGGATAATAGTATTCTTTGTCAAGGCTTCGGCGTAGGCGGTTGAAAGGCCACATATTCTTAACCAATAAGCAATACTACTTAAACATTTAGATGAACTTTGACAATACTTCAAGTCTATTCAACCAATTTTTTGATTCCATATCATCATACTTTAAGTGATAAACGGGATAATCCCACTTCTTATTTGCTTGAGTAACATGGTCTATGCCTGTATTGTAATATGACTGTGGCTTAACTTGTATTCCTCCGACAATTTCTTTAGAACTTTTATTTTTGACTACAATATCCACGCAATACTTCTTATCCAATTCATCATCAGCGATTTTTAACTCAAAACGCCATAAATCCTTTGATAAATCCTTAATTGCTTGTTCCTCCATGCCCTGCCCTTGTAAAGTATTCCTTCCAAATAACAATTTAACCCATGTGAGAACCGTATTGAAATCCCAATTTTCTTTGTCGCCTTTTTTCTTCAAAATCTCTTGCGCTTTAGGCTCATTTTGCGCTTCAAAAATAGATTGAGCAACCATTTCAATAGTTCCCTTTGACTTCAAACCGCATTCGCAATCTTCATGATAATGCCTATCCACTTCCGACCACATTTGCTCATTGAACTTTATTTCGGGGTGTTTGTCTTTCAATTTGTTTAGGCTTATTGAATATCTCGCACCCGTAAGACTATGCAAACGACCCTTTAATTCACTAATTGGATTCAAAGGTCCGCCTGTGGATTCTCCATACTTCTTGAAGTAAGGAATGTCAAGATTAAGACTCAATATACATCACCATTGGACTTGATTTTTTCATCCTCATATGGTGAAGCAACCCTACGGTATAACTCCAATTTAGCACATTCAAGCATACCAATTAATTCATTGATATTATGATAATTAAGACCTTTAGATTTTAACAAATCCGAAAGCATTTTTGAGATGGTGTAATTCAACAAACCTGCTAAGTTATCATCATCGGACAAATAGCCCAATTCTTCAACCAATACATCAATGTATGGGTCTAAACCTTCTCTTGTTTCGGCAGGTATATAGGGCATCAATGTCTTTATTATGATACAACCTATCTAAACCTTCATGAGTATGAAAACCAAACATAGCCCATGATAGTAAAAGGAAATAAGAATAATGTAACCAATACTTTGAAAAGAAACATTTTCATTTGCTCTAACATATCCATAATTTCATTTTCCGTTTCATGTTTCATCCATTTTCACCAACAGGTATTCCCATCCCTATGTGTGTTATTTATTTTTGACTATCTATACATTCTAAACATTTATTCCAATTAGTGCCGAGATTAGCGCAAACGAGTATCGGAAACGATTTACAGACACGGCAACGAAAAAGTGCAACGCCACCAAATTGTTTTAATGCCGATACATCAGTTACCATTTAATTCATCCCCTTTGTTTCCGCATCCAAAATTTGTTTTATTCTAAGTCGGAGTCCTTCTTCAACGCAATTCCTACAAACATAAATGTTCTTCGGCATTTCATCAAGACTGTATTCTTTCAAGTAATCATTTTCTCCGCATAGTTCGCAACCGCTACTTCCCATATTTTCATCTCCTTTGTTCTTGAAGCAATTTCAATCCATCACCAATGCAGGTGTCGCAGACATAAATGCTTCCAAATGTCTTATGTGCTTCTGTAAATCGGTGTTTGGTGTCTAAATAGTGTTCGTCAGCAAATGCCGTTCCGCAAAATTCGCAATCATCCATTTTCTCATCTCCGTTAAACAGTCCGAATAGGTATTCATACTTAAATGCTTTTATCATTCATGGCTATGACCGCAACCGCAATCCTCTTTAACGAATCGCCCTTTGAAATCATCCCACTTGTCCGAAAACCATTCATAAGTAGGAGAACTAAGGTAAAGGGTTGCATCAATATATTGAATGCGGCAAGTAACCCATGTGAACAGGTTGTGAGATTTGCGCTCGCAACAGGCGCAAGCGATACCCTCAATTTCACACCCCATAAATTCTTTGAGGAATGGCGTTTCATCGTAGTCAATAAATTCGGGTTTGAATAGTCCCATGTTTCCTATACAGGAGATTCCCCTATTTAACTATTTTCTTTAACAAAAACGAATATAGGTTCAAATTTATATCCACTTCCCATTAACTTACTCAATCTCATTTTGTAGGTCTTAACTAATTTATATCCATTTTCCGTAGCAAGACGGACTACATCATCCTCTAATTCGGGATATGTCTTTACATTCGCTACATTGATAATAAAATAACCATCGGACTTTAGATATTTTCTTGTATTAACAATCAACGGCAACAAAAATCCATCTCTCCATTCTTCTTTAGTATTGAATTTGATAAATGATTGCGTTTCTTCATAATCATATTCTTCTGTATTGAAATACGGTGGAGAAGAGAATGCTAAATCAAAGGATTCTTCTTCAAATTCTGTCTCTTCAAACGGATTTTGAATCAATTTAATACTTTTTGGGTGTTTATTCTGTAAATACTCGTTGAGCCGTGTCAATCCGTCAAAGGTTTTCTTGCATGGGTCTGTTCCTGTATAACTTTTCACTTTATCGGAAGCAAATGCACCAAACAACCTGCCTCCATATCCGCATGAAAAATCTAAAACAGAACCTTCACCCGCATAAGTATCATAAATATACTTGGCTATTGTCGGCCTAAAATTAGATACTCTATGTGTTCCATGAGTCCATGACAACGCTTTTCTCATCCCTGCATGACTCATATTATCTCCCATAGATATTCTTTTATTGATTGCTTTCTTTAATAATTCATCATCATTGAAACAATCCAAAGGTGATTTGAAATTACGGCACTTTACTTCAAAAATATGCGGCATAAAATTATTAACCAAATTTAATCCATTCATTACTTGCTTCAAATGGTCTTCTTCAAGAATAATTCGGCTTGAGTCAAAATCAAATAAATTATTTACTACTCTTAACATTTGCTTTTCATCCATGTCAAAGTAGGGAAATCCATGACTTTTGTAAAAATCATAGACTTTTTGCTTATATTCTTCTAATTCTTGGGAACTGAAGGCTTTCCAAACCTTCTTATTGACAAATAATGGATTCTTCATTGACTTCACCTTCATGTATTATCAGCAAAACACTTAATTCTTGTTTGCTTATTCATAACATTGTAAATAGACAAATAACCTTTCTTTGGTTTATATCCTAACATATTCATGAAATCTGTCTCTCCTTGAAATGTGCTTGATACTACAAGAGGTATTCCTTTATACCATTCAACAGCGTGAGCGTGAGTATGCCCTGTAACGAATAAATCGGGCGGAGTATTGATAACCATTTGGTCTTCTTCTTCGGGACTCAAAGCGTTTCTTTCACCCCACATTGGCGCAAGGTGTCGCTTCTCCAACATTAATTTCATGGCTTCTTGAGGTCTTTCATAAGTTACATTTTCCACTCTCGGAACTATGTCGTCAATTCCTTTTCCATGATAGGAAAGAACATCAATTCCCGATAAATTAATTCTCGCAGGGTTGCCTACATGAATTGTTGAATTGAACTTTTGCTGAACTCCCGGCTCTAACATTGGTTGAGGTTCGGCGGGTCGGACTGCATCATGATTACCCGGAAGTAAAACAGGGGTTATGTGGTCGGGCAATTCATCCAATTTACGAGCGCAAAATTCATATTGGTCAAAAGAGTTCTGTATAGAAAGGTTTTCTTCATGACCGGGATAAATACCGATTCCATCCACTACATCTCCACTTAATACAAACCATTTAATGTTTTCAGCCGTTGGGTCTTTGCTATTCATCCAATTAATCATACTGTCCCATTCGTCTTCAAGGAACTCTTTACTCCCCATGTGTAGGTCGGATGCAAAGGCAATTGAAACAGGGTCAATACCTTGTTTATTTACATTTTTAGGTAAAATTTCGGGTCGGACTACTCTATCCACCCAAAACATCTTTCCATCATCACCAAACCTGCCCGATATTCCTAATACTTCATCATTAAAAATTGTAGCACACGCAGGGTCGTCTTTGCGAACAAAAACAGACATAGTATCAGTCATGTCCTCAAGAACAACCATTTTCCCTCCACTTTTAGTTCTTCTCGCTTCCATAACAATTCCTACTAAATTGTAGGTTTTGTTGCGTTTTTTCTCTTTTTGCACTTGCTTCAGCGTTCCCGAAGCCTTGAAACCTGCTTGAGTCCTCAAGATTTTGAGAACTGTTTGATAACGATTGAAAAACAAATTAACTATGTCGGCAAATTTACCTTTTTGGTTGGTTTGTCCCGATTGAAGGCCAATAGAATAATCGTCGGAAAAATCCGAAGCCTTCTCCAACCATGCTTTAGTATCGCCAATATCAAAATAAGGCGAGCGTATGGTGTTCAAAAAATCACCTCATTGAGCATTGTCTATGTCTTCTTGAAGGTATTCGGTGGCTAACTTGGCTTCATCAAGGTTTGTATTTCCTGTGATAACACATTTGCCCGAAGAGAAAACAAGGGCTACTGAATTAAGCCCTCTTCCAACCCGATATATTAGTCCCGGAAATTGTTCGGGCTCCCATTCTGTGCGTGTAAAATCCAATGAAAATGTAAGACTCGCAAGGTTCAATTCTTTGCCTACATTATGAGTTATTACGACATTACCAATGTTATATTCATAGTCCATAATCATATCATGTCCGTTTGCTACTAAAAGTTCATGGACTTGCTTTAATCCATTTTCAATATCTTCCACCGTCTTTGCACCCGTAACGACACTTCTTCCACTACGGAATAATAAAACACACACTTTGGGGTCTTCTAATCGGTATGACATACCCGGAAATCTGTCGGGTTCAAATTCAACGCCTGTTTCATCGGAAAATTGGTGTAGGTCAAGATATTCTGCGATTCTTGCTGTTGCGAGGAAATTAACAACCTTCATACCTTTAGATAGTAGCAACCTGTATTTATACCTTCACACCTTGTTTGAATAATGCTCTCGGTTAGGAGAATCACAATGAGGGCATCTTGGGTGCATAAATGGATATGGATTTTCGCAAACATGACAACGAATCAATCCTTGAATCCTCAACATTTCAGCATCATAAGGATTATGATTATTTCTATCCTTATCCTTCGCTTTTTGAGACTCTTTATAGTCTTTTCTTTTCCTATCGGGTCTTTCAGTCATTTGTTTCACCACTTCTTTCTTACTCGGTTATGCAAATCATTAGATAATTCTTCCAAACAAGGATAACAATAATAATGTTTTTGATATTTAATCAAACCGCCATCCTTTACTGAATGAATAAATCCATCGGGACTAATTCTTGAGGAATACATAGCAACCTCTCCGCAAACCTCGCAAGAGGCTACAAAGTTAATCTTCTTCATATAATTTCACCATTTCATTTCAATTTCTTTATGAACGAAAAACCTTTCATAAAAAGCATAGCAAGGAATTAACCAAACGGTCATAGCAATTTGAAATTTCCATCCCAAATCATTAACATAAGTATTCCACCAATCATCTGTAAATAACATGAACCAAACGAGAACCATTGGTTGTAGCACTATGAATCCGAAAATAGGTCGGAATACATCTTTAGTATTTATCTCCATACTCATTCCTCTTCTTGAAAACAGTCGCAAACGGTTTCGGGTGCAATAATTGATTCGCAAATATCACATTCAATAATTTCCATATTCATTCCTCTTCTTTGGGGGCTTCGCCTTCGGCAAACCATGAACGCATATTTGCTATCGGAGTCTTAACTGAAATCTCGCTTTCGCAGGGATTACATCGGAATAATGCACACGCAAAACCGTGTGATTCCCATTGTTTAACTAAAGAAGCAGACCAACCGCAATTAGCGCAATTCAAAATAACACCTTCTTCAATTCCATTCCGTGACGGTCAATTGCTGAATAAAAACCCCTCATTTTTGCATCATTATACACTTGAAGCGTCTTGTAGCAATCATCAATACAATAACCTACTACTACTTCATAATAGCCTTGACTCCAAAGAGTAGGGGCATACTTCGCTTCTAATAACTTTCCTTCTTCTTTTCCTATGTGATAATGAATCAATTCCGAAAGCCTGTATCGCTCTCCGCTTTCATCCATAATGTGCTTTTCAATATCATAGTGATTGATTCCTTCAAAAGAAACATTCAAGTATTCTTTAATAATCGGTATGTCAAATTTTGCACCATTTTTAGTGATGAGTAAATGTTCCTCATCCCAAATTAAATGTTCAAGGAATTGAAAGAAATGACTCAATGGGCGATTGTTCCAAATAAAATCGGGTTCATTGTTGATTCTATTTCGGAAAATTGATTCCTCAATTAATTCATCCCTCGCATCACTAAATGTGTAAATCTCATTATCTTCGCTCACTACGCAAATGCAAGAGATTTCCCAACCTTTAGGGTTGTCAAAAGACAATTCCGATATATCAACATTCTTCGTTTCAATATCTAAAAAATACTTCATCTAATCACCTCAAACATTAGCAATATACTCTTTCTTTTGATTGGCTTTCCGAACCATGAAAAGACCCTTCTCCGCCATACACATTGGGTGCATCAATTCAACACGGATAAAGTTAGAAGGTAGGTGGGTGTCTTTGAAATTATTGAATACATGGTCGGGATGAATCGTCATTGTAAGGAGAACTGTTTCGCCCTCTTGCATTTCATGACCACACCTTTGACAATCGCCCTTTGCATAAGGCATCATCAAATCCTCTCTCTTAGTAGGGTGAACATTTTCAATTGTTCCTAATTTCTTTTCCCATTCAACAGACCAAACGATTTCTTGCATAACTTATCCTACTCCTTAACAGGTATAAAAAGGTTATCTAAACGGATAGTAAGGACTTGTCCCGCTATCGTTTCCGAAAGGGTCGTCATTATTATCATCGGAGTCGGGATTTACATGACTTTTATTCAAAAATTGCTCAAAAATCTGTGAATAACTCTTGAACGGATTTTCACTTAACTTTTGCAGTCTTTTGAATGCTAAATAGAACTTTAAGACTAATTCTTCGTCGCTAATCCCTAACTCTTCGCCAACCTTTTGACGAAATGAACGGTATTCCTTAAGGAATAGGTGTATATCCATAACAAACCATAGGGTTTCTATGTATTTATACCTTCACAAGAATGTAATTTCATGCAATTGCTGTAATTTCTCATTAATCCTTGCCCTTCCCGCCTTTCGGGAATTCTCAATTTGATATATTCTTGAAGCCACCTGTCGCAATTCAAAATCCGAATTAGAATCTATTACATCTCTCGCATCCGTCAAAATTTGACGCAAAGGCTGTTGTAAATACTGCGGAACGCCTAATGATATGATGTTTGCCTTAACCTCAGTATAAAAATCGCCTTCACCTATTTGTTGTCTGCCTCTTGGAGTGAAAAAATTAACTGCTACTTGGTTTAATTGAATATATAGAGATACCCTGTAACCGTCGCCCAAATCCTCATTCCAACCATAATTCTCTTGAACAGGATTTAATTTTTCAATCAATTCCTTATAGATACCTTGATTATTTGATGTTTGAGGGAAGAGCAGGTTAGAATACAACAAACCGATTTCATCAATAGCATTTTGCTTGTAAAGGTGCTTGACTATTTTTTCCCAATGGGCGGTCATAGCATCAATCCCGTTTTGGAACTTATTCATATCCAATGTTTCTATTTGTTCTCTTTGCACTTCTAAATCGGTTTTTGTCGTGGTCTTGAATCCAAACACATAATCTCCAAAATCTTTACCTAATTTACTTAAATCCTTCGTCGTGAAATCGGGGATTTTAGCAACACTTACAAAATCTGTGTTTTGCTTAGTCATTTCCTCAATTTCTCCTGTGAAATAATAACTTTTATGATTATATGACGACAATTCAGTTATTCCCATAGTCTTTATTTGAGGATTTTTAGCAACGAGAGCATTAGCCATAGCCACCTGTTCTAATGCTGATGCAACCGTTGAAAGGTTATTATCATAATAGGTCTGTTGAGCCGACACCAAATAATTAGAAACGGCTTGTAGTGGATTCGTCTTAAACATAGGGTGTAATTTTGTAGTTCCTATGGGCTGACCGTAATAATCCGTTTTAATAAGGGAATTGCGAAAGAAACCCACTAAATTGTATTTAGAGTCTTCCCATGATTGGGTTGAACTCAAAACACTATCAACACGCCAAAAATTACGAACATCGTAGCCGTAATCTTCAAGCCCAATACTCTTTAATACCATATTAAATTTCTCACACCATTCAGTAAATGCTTCATAAGCAGGGTTAGCAACATATCCACTTATTGAGTAGTCATACATGGTTTTTTGGTTGCATGAAGCAGTATCGCTTATATCTTCAAACAATTTCTTGGTATATTCATTGAGTTCTCGCAATTTCGGTTCAATTGTTTTTGTTGATGAGAGAATATCAAAAAGTGTTAATTCGGCTGATATTTGATTCAAAGTCTTAACGGCATCAACGATACCATTACATTCCAAGAAATTAATGCCACTAACCTCTCCGCTAAGGTCGCCACTAACTCCACCATACATACTGCGAATTGTTAATTTTACGCTCGGCATTTTAGCAAAATAACTTTGAGGTTTTCCGTCAAGAGTGCCTTGATTTAGGGTCGTATATTCGTCAAGATAATCCCTATATTTAATCCTGTCTTCTTGATTAAGAACATACATAAAATTATCGGGTGCTATCAAAGACCTACTGTTGATTGCTCGGCTCATAACCATAGATTATCGCTACGGCTATTTAACCTTTTGCATTCATTCTTCTTCGGTTGTAGCCGCAATTTGAACGGCCACATTCTTTGTTGCGATTTGATAAACGCCATCAATAGTAAGACATTGAACCTTAACTCTCTTGTCTGTTTTTCCAAGAACAATACCTGCAACAGAACAATTCTTTCGCAAATCAAAGGAAACCGCATCTCCGATATTTACCTCTTGAAGTGAAGAATCTTCTCTTTGTTGGAGAATACCTTCAATTACAGCAAGAAGTGTTTCTAATTCAGTAGTAGGCTTCGTCTTTAGCGTAGTAGCATCAGTCATACTAATTACTTGTCCGAAACCCTATTTATACTTTCACTTATTCTTCCTCATCCGTAGGAAAAGACGGTTCTTCAACAAGCATCCAATTCCATTCATTCTTCATTCTTCCTCGCCGCCATGATTTAACAAAATCTGTCTTGCTTCATCAACAGTTCCTTCGGTAAAATTATTGTCTGTCAAAATTTGATGATACTTCGCCATTTGTTTATTTGTCAATTTTGGCCTTCTTCGTTGTCTAAACATTTCAGCCGTTGGCGCATTGAAACGCTTTTTTGTATGGCCGCATGATTCATCACCACAGGACTCATCATTACATTTACCTGCCTCTTCACGCCTCACGGCATTGATTACAGTTCCTTCGGAATCATATTCGGTGCAATCCCTACAAAGACCCTTAAATCGGGCTTCATCATCACATTGGGGGCAAACATACATTTTCATTTAATCACCTTTAATTTTTGCTTCTCGCAATTTCTTTTTCTTTTCCCAACGGTCTTCACATTGTTTGCATACCCAACAAAGTGTGCGCCCATTAGCAAAGCCTTTTGAAACCCTGTCGCAAGTAGGATGCTGACATACCCATGTCATTCGTCTTCACCTAAACCTTCAAGGTTTGCTTTGTCTTTTGATAACTTCTTCTGTAATTCCGAAAGAGATTCTTCATTATCTGTAATAACTTCTATCGGGATTTCCCAACGAGGCTCAAGAGTTAATTTCATGTCGCAAGTTCCAAAGGTCTTATCTCCCCAAACAACGAACCTACGGAGAGGAACAAATATGGGCGAGGTAATTTTTGAAAGTAACCTACGCATAACAATTCCTTCTATTTCGGAGTATTTATAGGTTCTCATTCCTCTTCATCAATGTTGGCTTGACAATCTTCGCAATTTGATGATTTATCGCTATAATCGTCTTTTTCGCAACCGCAATCATCATGATACAAACAATCACTACAAGCATCTTCATCATCATAGTCTAATTCGCAATAACAACCTTCACATTCTTTCTTCGGTATGCAATCATCGGAACAATAATTTTCGCCATTATGGTCAATAATACATTGATAATGTGTTGATGTTCCGCAAGCCCTACAATCTTCAAAATCATGTTCAGCACCGAGATTTGAAGAACCCCTGCAATAAGAACATTCGCAGTATTGACCTCCAATTGGTTCACCGTCAATAAATACCCAACAATCATCCGATTCTAAACTCACTTGACGCTTAACCAATCGGGCATCCGAAGGGACATAAGACTTCAAAGAATCGGGGTCGCAAAGAGAAACAGGAATGCAACCAATAATCCCTGCATCAACGGAGAGGCCGTCAAAATCACCATCTCCGCCTGTGCCTATGACTACGCAGGTTTCACCTTTGTATTGAAATTCTTCTCCATCAGTCCTCATAATTTTACAAAAATCATCCCATTCACTATCGGGAATGACATAGCAAGGGTCACCCAAGTAATAATTGCTCACACTTGTTGCCCCCTTACAATAACTTGAGGGGTGAAGTCGGGGAACAATGGCTTCAACAAACCTTTAGCATTTTCAATGTCTTTCAACAAAGGTTCGTTTAGCATGATTACACCATGCCAAGTCCACGCCAATTCATAGCCAACAATGAATGCTTCTCCATCCGAGCCGTATTCTTGAAAGTTAGCATATTGACCGCTTCCTCCCGATGCAGGGTTCTCATAACCAAAAGAAATTGTTTGGGGTAATCCCTGTTCTTCTCGGTTTTTATTTCTGTATGTAAATCGTTCATACTTTTCATAACAAAAATCAACAAATGAACCATCTTCGGGGTCATATTCGTCAAAGTGTTCGGGTGTCATAACTACTGCTACGCATAATTGGGTTGGGTCGCTCATTCTAATTCCGCCTGTATTATTCGGATTGAATACTCATACTTAAGCATTACTCTTGTCTATCAGCGAGCCAATCACGGAATTCGTTTTGCATCTCATCATGAGTTCCTGTATTGATGTAGCAAATAGCCTCCATCCTTGCAGGGATAGAACCAAAGTATTCATCAACATAAAATGAGGGCATAATAATTGTAGCAAAACCAACCTTCACTTTAGGGGCTGTTCTCCGAATCAATGTGAATTCTGTCGCAGGGTATGTTTTTGCATACTCAATGTTGCTTGCCTTCATTTTGTAAAATCCATTTTCTTTTGTTGTTTCTAAAATTGTTTTGTATAATTCTTCTGTCATAATTTTCACCTCATTCAATAATCCATTCTTCATAAATGTATTCTTCTGTTTCAATTCTTATCTTCAATTCATCCATATTTCTCACCCTTTATTAACTATTCAATTGCGATTGTAAAATGAGGGCAAATCTCATCACCCTTTTCTCTTTTAGTAATACACATGAACCATAATTTGTTTCCCATTCTTGAATCTGTTAATTCATAGAGGTTTTTGCCTCCGCATTTAGGGCAAGCATTCCGAACATCATAAGAAACCCCATACATAGTAGGAGGTGTGTTTTTCTCGGACATGATTCAAACCTGTTCTCAACGAGTATATCAATGTTTTCAAAACCAAAGCCTTTCAATGTATGGATGATTGCCTCCATCCTTACTGCAAAAGGGGCATAATCCTGTTTTCTTGTCAATCGCTTTTGGAGGATATTTTACTCCACACTTAACACATTTAATATCATTCATCAAAAAGACCTGCCGAACCGATACCATAACACATCAAAAATAACATAAATAAAATAACATATTTCATAACAATCATTCCTTTTGAACTAATTTATATGATAATCCACAGTTATTACAAACCAATGTTTTCTTATCAACATCACACCTGCGAACACAAGGTCCTCCTACACTACGGTATTCCTCATTCGCCATCTAAATCATTCCGCCAAACCTTCAAGAATTGTTTAATGTTGCCAATATACAAGAATTCATCTTCGTCTTCATCATCTTTGACCGTAATTGTTCCATTAGGATAGGAGTTCAAAAATAGAATTACATTATCTGTAAAGAAGTCTAAATCATCCACTTCTTTGAAAATTGTATAATTTGCTTTATCAGCATTAAAGTATTCTATTTTCTTACTTAATTCATTTTCCTCTTGATAAATATAATCCTCATCAACGCTATACCCCTCTTTACAAAAGAACTCAATAATTGTTTCTTCCGTAATAGGGTGTCCTTCATTCGCTTGAATACCAACAAACATCATTTGCTCACTATCACTACTTTGTATTAGCGAGTATTTATAGGTTCTTATTACTCATCCATTCGCAGGTCTTTCCATATCCGCCTTCTTTAATGTGAAATGAACGAGTCCAATTCCCATACAATTCTAAATCATAAGACGAGCCAATATCTAATAAAGTATTATTTTGTTTTTCTCGCCAAAGTTCCGTAATCAAATAATTAGAGATAGGTCCGCAAGCAAATAAGAAAATTGCATTTTCATTAGCCAAATAGACTTCTTTAATTTCATCCAAAATATCTAAGTCATTTAACCAAGCATTAGTTCCTACTTTGAAATGTCTTTCAACCTCAAAATCTAATTTTGTAATATCGGCTTCTTTATGGCCTACAAAATAAATAATTTTATTTTTTACTACTTCGGGAAATCGCTCTTGAAACAATTCATGATTTGCATTAACAAACATACTTGCGAATGTCAAATTGTCTTTATTTTCATACATATTATAATGAGTCCAACCCGAAACATTACAGACACTACATTCGGGGCAAGTAATTCCCCAATAAAAACCTTCCGCTTCATAAGTCAAAGAATCTGTGATTTTCTTTGCCGCCTGTATTTGATTTTCTTGAGAAGGTGTGAAAGTCCAAGTCTTTCTCCTTGATAACTCGGAATCACTAAGAATAAGAGATTCACCCTTCAATAACCGATATTCACCATCACCCCAACGAGATAATGCGAAATTCTCTTCATTTTCAATTTTGTTCATAAATTTGAACAATTGTTCATTCATCTCCATGTTCATACCTCTTTTTACAAAATTTCATTATTTCAGTCCTATATTCAAACCATTGTTTCATTTCTTGTTCTAAATTAGGGGTGTGAACAGGTCTTTGAGGGCGGGATGCACCAAATGACAATGCGTATGAATCATCTAATTTTTCATAAGGGACAGGTAATGCTGTATGCAATTTTCCTGTATAATGAGTTAATACATAAGAGGCGAATATATCATCACCTTGCCTATTAACCAATTTTCTCTCATAGGGATTTAATTTCCAATACTCACTTAATATCAAACCACATAATTTTCGGTCTATGACATAACAACGCCCACATATTTCAGCCTTACCATCGGAAACCTTTTGAGAATATGTCCCATCGGGCTTAGGGCTTCTTCCAAAAAATGTATGAAAACAATCTGTTTCTCTCATCCATGAATCCCTCAATGCAATCAATGACTCTTCGGTAAATAATAAATCATCGTCATGTAACATAATCATTTGATTCTTTGATAAAGCACCCATGTTGAACCTTGTAATCAATCCAAAATCCTCATTTGATTTTACATTTATCACTTTTACAATATCATACTCTTCTCCATTGAACTCAATGAACTCATCGGGATTATTATTCCAAATAATGATTTCATCAATTAAATCATCATAAAGCAAGTATTCCTCAACAATTTGTCTAATGTTTAAGGTTCTTTTCCAAGACAATAAACCTACGGAGAACTTCATTTTAATTCCTCCAAGAACTCATCAACGAAATCCGTGTCAAAATCGCTGACTCTTTCAAATGGTCGCCATGAATTAGAATTTTGTCTTAAATCATAAAGTGCAGGGGAATTAAATGAACCATATTCCCTTCCAATGTTTTGATTCATTGAAACATGAGGTGCTATTTCATAACGATTGCCTCTCCAAAAAAGATTCATCGGATAACCCCATGAGCCTTTGTCGGTAAAATAAACATAGTCTAAAAAGTTATCGGCTGTTATTTCATTTTTAATATGTAATTCCTTGAACTCATTTCTTTTTTCAATAATCAGTTCTGTTCCAAACCATGTTTGTATTTCCTCATAACGACTCTTCCACATAGCCCATGCACCGCAAGTGAACCTTTGACGGATTCCTACTAATTCAATTTCAGTCCATTCTCCTAATAATGTATCATTACCAAGATTCCAAGCCGAGATAGACCAAATTAACGGGTTGTCCTCATACTTGTCAAGGTTGAACTCAAACCATTTCAAAGCATCGGGGTGTAAAATAGTATCATCTTCAATGTGTATGATTCTTTCAGCCTTACTGTAACCTTTTTTAACAACAAATCCTGTATTCCATGCACAACCTTTGTTTTCTTCATGTATGTGCAATTCATAATCTATTGAAGATTGTTCAAGAATTTCTTTCATGAACATTTGCTGTTCGGAATATCCTCCATCAATAGAAACAATTAACTCATATTGTTCATATCCTTCGGCATTTTCAATAGACTGAATCACTTCTTTGAAGTAATGCGCCCTTCTCCATGCAGTCATAGTAATTATTTTCTTCATCAATTAACACCTGTTTTTAATAATTCTTCTAAGAACTCAATTAGTCCATCTAATTCTTCTTCTTGGCGAGTAAGGATGAAGTCACCTCTTTTAAGGGATTTTTGCTCAAATTCTTCCGAATCAAACAAAATCTCTTCAACAGCATCAGTCCATTCTATTGAGGAACTTCCCCATTTTATTGAATATGCACCCTCACCTACTGCTTCAATGATTGAAGGGTAATCTTGAACAATAACAGGCTTTCCAATTAACATAGGCTCAATTGCCGCCATTCCATATCCTTCATACCTTGAAGGGAAAATGAATATATCTGTTGAAGCAAACGCTGAATAAATGTTATCCACATAATTAACAATATCCACCCTGCCTTCTTTCATAGCCCATGAGTCCTCAATCATACGCAAAAAGTCTTTTGTATTTTGTCCGTTGCCGTATGAACCCATCAAAACCCGATAAGTCCACTTATGGTCATAATCATTGATTAAATCCACCATGTATGAACGACCCTTATGATATAATGGATTGAGCATAGTAATGTTCACATTATCCAACAATGGATATTCTTTAGGCGGTTTTTCAATAATTGGATGAAGAACATATTTGGGTGTTGATTCATCAATGTCAATGAAACGATTAGACCATTCAGTATTACCTATGATGAAATCGGGCTGAAAATAAATTGGAGAATCTAAATTATACATCAAGTCTTGATAATTGACTAATGGTGATTTATTCACGGAATCTCTTAATTCACTAATTGATTCTAATGTGCGTTGGGCTGATTCTTCCCAATCGCCATGATAATGAGAATATGATGTGTTGATGATGCCCCAACCTAAATCATGATGGACTATACCGCATTTAATTCCATTTCTTTTTAACAAATTGATAAAATCAATGTTGTAATGATAGCGAACCCTACAATTGTTCAATATGATAATATCATATTTTTCTTCAATGATATGAGGCAAGGCATGATTATCAAACCATGCTCTCATACCTAAAAAATCCTTAATCTCCATTTTTTCTCCAAGACGAACTACTAATTCTTCATCTCCATTATCCCGTTGAGCATTAATTGGTGTTGGTGTAATGCCTTTAATATCCAAACCTTTCAAGGACAATTCTTTAGCCATGTTATAGACATATTTTTCTCCACCTCCAAAATGAGGTTTCCAATATGTGCTTATGATACCTATTTTCAAGCCCATCTCCACCGTCTATTTTCAAGGACAATATATCCTTCACTTTGTAAATCCTTCAATGCTGACTTTACTACTTCCCTGCTTTTACCGCCATTAGTCCCTGTGGACTTGTATATATCAGTTAAGGTCATACTATTTTGAGAAAGTAATTCATAAATGTTGCGGTGTATTTTTCGCTCTCTTGATTTAATAATAATGTTCATCGGATGATAATTACGCCCATTCAATTGAATTAGTTCATCAATGAGCAAGTAGTTCAATAATTTTCCTACTTCTTTTCTCCAATGAGAATTGTCCTTTCTCATGGCTTTCAAAATACCTGTCTTAGTAATGCCTTGAGCATTATTCTTGATAATTCCTTCAATCATCCGTAATAATGTCATGGCTCTTTCACGCTCATTCCTATTCAAGCCCTCAAAACGCCCTGTGTTAATTACAGGGGCTTTAGAGATTACTTCTTCAACAACGACTACTTCAGCAACCTCCGTTTGGATATTGTTTTCAATAATTTCAGTCAAATTGTTCTTGATTTCATCAATAGTGTATTCATCATTAGCATTCTTATGAATTAATTCGGCAACATCATTTAGCAAGGATGCGTCATTCATAACCCATTCCTTGTAAGGTTCAATCAATACTTCTAAAGATGTCATAATTACCTCATTGTCGGGTGGAGTATATCAATCTTCACATCAAATTGAGCATAAAAATGTATATCAAAACGGCAGTAGTGCCGATTTTGACCCCACTTTTGATTTCCATGCCGATAGTTATAGATACTCTCTCAAAATCATCCCGGATTATGCCTAATTTCATACCGACTGCCGACTTTGACCCCACTTATGTATAAGAAAGCGGCAGTCAATGTATATCAAAACGGCAGTCAAAATCCCAAAATGTATATCAAAACGGCAGTAAATGTATATCAAAACGGCAGTTTTTTAGGCAACCTTTAGATAGAAGGTTCTTTTTGGCCGAAAATGTATATTAAAACGGCAGTTCCAAAACACCTAACTACCCGGAAAACACCCAATATCCACCCGACTTTACCCGGATGTGATAATCAACGGTTCAAATATACCCATAATTCATGGAGTCTATTTATCCTCTTCGCATAGGCTGATTCAGTAGTATAATCATATTCAAGCCATGCCTCTTGTTGGTCGCTAATGAACCAATTAAATACAGCCTTCTCGCTTTCATCAAGACCTGCTTCTTTAATGTTCATGGTGGGTTTGACTTTATCAAAGAGATAATGAATAT
>Ga0208793_1000336_pt1 | contig 32726 bp, 47 predicted proteins | sample 17_taG_FD_184092 | JGI IMG/M metagenome (GOLD analysis project Ga0208793, IMG submission 184092) | Marine viral communities from the Subarctic Pacific Ocean - 17_ETSP_OMZ_AT15314 metaG (SPAdes) (version 2) | ecosystem: Environmental > Aquatic > Marine > Oceanic | place: Pacific Ocean | collected... | reverse complement strand
AGCTAAGGAGATAAACGATATTATCGAATGGGCTGAAGATGTTTTATTTGAATCAGACGATTACTCTGCTCACGACGAAGTTACTGAGCTAGATGGTAATAAAATGACTAAAGTGGACGTAAGGTCTGCTTTAAAGAACGCTCGTAAATCTAGGGATCTTTATCTTCCCGATCAACTTAAACAACTTCAAAAAGCTGAAAATGCTAATACTCTTAAAAAAGAGCTTGGTGCAAAGGCACTTAAAGAATTTGAATGGTTGAATAAAGAAGATGATGAAACACGTAAGGCATTTTTTAGTATCGCTGCAAGCAAAGACTTGCAAAGCGTGTACAAGAAATACCCTGTGCTAGGTGCAGAGCTTCCGTATATTATTGCTCATGGAGTAGATAATATATACGCTCGTAAAACAATACCTGGTACTCCTGTTAAATCAGGAAATAAACCCAAGATTAATCCTCCTAAAAGTTCTTCACCTTCTTCTGCTATGCCAGAGCAAGGCCAAAGAAAATCATCTAAAGTACTAAAAGACCTATCTTCACGATTCAAAAAAAGCGGCAATAAAGATGACTTCATTTCATTAAGAACCAAACAATTATCTAGAAAATAAAAAAAATGGCATTCTCAGATACATTCGATACAACAAATCCTGGTTCGGCTGTTTCCAATCGTGAAGACTTGATGGACGTTTTGACCATCTTGGCTCCCGAAGAAACTCCCGTACTTTCATCCGCATCTAAATCACGAGCAAACGCTACGTTTGTTGAGTGGACTGTAGACAGTCTTTCTTCTCCCAGTACTACTGGTATAGCAGAAGGCGCTGACGTTACTACGTTCACCGACCAATTCAGTGGCCGCGCTCGTCTAGGCAACTACGTTCAGAAGTTCCGCCGCGATTACATGGTTTCCGACTTACAGGAAGCTGTTGACTCCGTTGGTCCTGCTAAAGTAGCACAAGCCGAAGCAAAGGCAATCCGCGAACTAAAGCGCGACATTGAAGCCACTCTATGCTCTAACAACGACCGCGCTGCGGAAGATGGAGCTGGAACGGTTTACAAGTTGCGTGGACTTGGTGACTGGATTGATTCCGCAGGGCCGTCTGACGTTCCTGCTGCGTTCCGCACTCCCTCTGACAGCATCCATTCAACTGGTGCTTTCACGGAAACGGTATTCAACAACCTCATCACCTCGATCTTCCGTGTTACGGGAGCTAGCAATGGTTTGACTTTGGTTGCTGACACCGCTCTCCGTCGTGAGATCAGCGACTTTGCTCGCCTTGATCCAGATGGTTCTGGTGCTGGAACTTCTGTCCGTAGCGTAAATTACAACGGTGACGTTGCTCAGATTAAGCTCTCTGTTGAGCTTTATGAGTCTGATCATGGCACGGTTGCTATCGTTAACGGAAATCCTGACTGTATGCCCGACACGGCCAACAAGGACACTGGTTACCTGGTTCACCCAGAGTACTACGGTGTTTCCGAGTTGATCCCAATGGGTAGTTCTCGTCTACCTAATCAAGGTGGCGGAGAGCGTGGATACGTTGATTGCGCGCTTACGCTAAACGTATTCCACCCTGGCGCACACGGTAAAATCACCGCACTTAGCTAAACCATAGGAGGTACATTAAAATGGCTATTGAACTAAAGAAAGTACAAAACATTGAAACCCTAGCATTGGGATTCAATTATGAAGCTTCTATTGACTTGTCTACGCTCGGCACAACCGCTGGTTCAGCGACTGCTGTTGACATTCAAGTTGGTGAAGCTGCGATGGCTGGTGGTATCTTCGGAGCTGCAATCATTGTTGACGAGCTTGTCGTTGGAACCAGCATCACGGATGCCACTATCGCTATTGGCGATGATGGTGACGCTGATGGTTTCGTTGACGAAGTTGACGTTTTCAGTGACAGCGGAAACCTGGGCAAAATGTTCGCCAATACTGGCGCGCTTGCTGTTGCAGGTTTTCACCTTGCTAGTGCTGTTGACCTCACCTACAACTTCACGGGTGAAGGGCCAGACGTAGCTACTGCTGGGAAGATTCGTCTTCTTATGAAGTACTACCCTACCGCAGGACAACTGTTCGCATCATAATTAATTAATTAATTATTTATTAAGGGAGGTTGGGCCAATCCTGGCCTCCCTTTTTTTGTTTATGAATATCATTACATCAATACCTAAGTACGATAGCGGAGAAGTCAATAAAGCTTTTATGCGTGAGATTGAAACGGGCTTCAAGATGGAGCGAGCAAAGGAGCAAGACCGCATTGATGCTACTGCTAAAGAGGCAAAAACAAATGTAGGTAAAACTCACCCAGTATTAGGTAAATGTGTTGCAAATATTCCTGCTAGAGACTACTTTAGATTAGTCAAGAAGTACGGAGTTGATCACGTTCACAGCAAAGAGTTCTTAAAGTATTATAATAAGAAGTTCCCTGAACTTAGTCCTAATAAAGCATAATGCAAGACAGAGCCAACAAAGATTTATTTGATTTAATTTCCGCACTTTCTGGTAACTCAGATTTTACTACGCAGGAAATATCTCAGCTGTTGGCTTTGGCCAATAGAAGGTTTTCTCAAGCCTACAACACCACTCCATACTGGGCTAGGTATTTAACTGTTGGAGAAGAAAGAACTATATCAAACTCGGTAGTTCCATTTACGCAAACAAGCAAAACCGATATAGGCGAGTTCCTTAGAATAAATAGAGAACAACCTTTACTGCGAAACTCAACTATTGATTTTGAGTTCTTTGTAGAAAGCGACGGTGCTCACGTAATTAACCTTACAACTTCCGATGCTACAAGCGTTTTTGTCACTTATAGGAAACCACTTACCCTTTTAACAACCCTAGACAGCAGTGGAACTGGTGGAGAAACTGAAGTTCCTAACGAATACTTTTTGTTTATGACCCATGCAACTTACGCCGATTTTTTGCGTATGGATGGGCAACATTCAAAGGCATCTTTTGAAGAAGAAATTGCCAATCAATATTTAGCTGAGGTTTTAGACAATCCCCAGCAAGTTTATAATAATAATACCGTAGGACATCGTATTAAAACGTATGTCAGTCAACAATCAAGATAATGAATAGTCTAGTAACAAACCTATATCCACGACCAAACGGAACAACATCTGGAGAAAACTTATCCTGTGCAACATCAGGATCTGGAGTCTCATTTGCTGCGTTTGCTAGTGATACCAAATACGTAATGATCGACGTTCAAGATAACAATGTTATCGTGACGTTTGATGGTAGCGTCCCTACCGCATCTAATGGTCATCTTCTTCTAAAGGAGAAGGGACTTATTACCCTTAGCGCAAGAGCTGCTAAGGCTGCTAAATTTCTAGGTGTATCGGGTGCTTCAATAATTCACGTTTCGCAATTTGTGTAATGCACCCCGAAATAAACAAACTTGGAATTGGGACGGCAGGGTCAATACTTGCTGTATCTTTTCAAGGTGTTAGCGAGATAATGTCTATCGTCGCTTCGGTGTGTACTATTGCGTACATGGGTCTTTGGGTATATAAAACAGTAATAGAATTAAGAAAACGATGAGTGGTGAATTGGTGGCAATGCTTGGAGGTGGAGTCACGGGATTTGTAATGAAACTAATCTCGGCTCAAATGAACATCCAAGCCAACGCCATCAAGTCAATGATTCAAAAGCAAGATGCTTCAGATGCTTCAGCAGACAGAGCAGCACAAAGATCCGACGAAGGGGGAGCGTGGGTCAGAAAACTCATCGCTATGTGCATCTTGTTTTCAGTGGTATTTGCTCCCTTCATCATGGCATTCTTTGACATACCAGTAACAGTGGAGGCAAACAAACTGGGTATATTTAAATTTTTAGGAATAGGATCAGATAAATGGAAGAACTTAGAAGGGTTCGTATTGTTGCCAGAAGTAAGGCAAGGGATGCTAGCTTTGCTGGGTTTTTATTTTGGAAGCTCACAAGTTAAATAAGAGATTAAGAATATGTTTAAAAGGTTAAAAAAAATATTAAAACTTAAAAAGACTAAGCCATTAAAGCCTAAGGCAGCCCTTAAGCGTTTTAGAAAACAAAACAAAGATGGTACTTTAAAATCTGTTTTGCCTAATCGGGTTACCGATAGGTACGGGCATACCTTTGGGCCTAAGACTGGACGCAAGCGTAAAGCAGCAGTAACTCGTGGGCCACTAAGAAGTGTTGAAGAAGTAAAAGTTCAAGCTCCCAAGGCTAAGGTAACCCCCAAGGCTTCTAGGGTTAGGGATGAAAGAAAACCCAAAAAGCGTTCGGTTATTCCCATGAGCAGCGGAAGGCATGGACTATTTAGGGCATTTGGTAAAAAATAACAATGCCTAAAGACGCTTGCTACAAAAAAGTTAAAGCCCGTTACAAGGTGTTCCCATCTGCGTACGCAAGTGGGGCTATAGCCAAGTGCCGTAAGGTAGGTGCTGCTAATTGGGGTAAGCGTAAGAAGGCTAAGTAATGAACGTACGGAAGACAAAGAAAGGTGCTGATCTTAAGCGGTGGTTCAAGGAGAAGTGGGTAGATGTACGCACTGGTAAGCCTTGTGGTCGTCGTAAGGGGGAATCTCGTGGCACACCTTATTGTCGTCCCTCTAAGCGTGTAAGTAGCCGTACACCAGTTACAGCAAGCGAGATGACTGCATCACAGAAACGATCAAGGATATCTCAGAAAAAAAGACTAGGGCAACCAGCGGGTAAACCAAGAAGAGTAAAGGCGGTAAAGCGTGGCAGTAAATAAAAAAAACATGAAGTGTAACGTCCCGCGCAGAAAAGTCTCTGGTGGGAAGAAGTTCGTTGTGAAAGCTTGTCAGGGTGGTAAGGAAAAAATTGTACGCTTTGGTGATGCAAACATGAGCATTAAAAAAAGTAACCCAGCACGGAAAAAAAGTTACTGTGCTAGGTCAGGTGGAATCAAGGGTAAAAACAATAAACTGTCTGCAAACTACTGGAGTAGAAGAGCTTGGGATTGTTAAATGGCTAGATACGATATATACGGAGCACAGGATGATCGACTTGCAGAAGATTTAGATCAAGGATTTTCTGGATTTAATAATAAGTTTAGACCAGATCAATTAACTTCTGGTATTCTTGCTGAGTCCAATAATGGACGAATGGACTTAAACGGAGAGTGGCAACCACGCAAAGGTATGGAAATATTTTCTGCTCCATTTTCTGCTGCGGTTCTTGCTCTTCCATTTAAGCTTTATGACTCTACCAACATAGGTGGTGGAGTTGCCTCCTTTACAAGAAGTAGTTCAACCATCCAAGTTAATTTTAATTCAGCCCACAACATAACAACTAGCACTGGAGTAAACATTAGCGGATTGACGTTTTCTGGAAGCGTTGACCCGAACGGAAACTTTATTGCTACAGTTGTAGACGCAGACACAATAACTTACACTGTTACTGATTTAGCCGAAACGCCAGGTGGAACTATGGTGGTTAAGGGGATGAGACTGCTAGATAGTGCTTCAAACTTTATAGAAGCATCTTGTGAATTTTCAGATCCTAATAATGATGCAACATCATACATTGCTGTTGTCGGAACCAACAAGACAGTATTGGTAAAAACCTCAGACAGTGGGGCAACGACAGTTACTCTTACATATCCTTCTGGAGAAACGGTTCCAAGGGGAAGTAATGTTGTTCAAGCATTTAATAAGTTGTTTATATTCCGCAAGGGCAAGATAGCTTTACAGTGGGATGGAGACACTAGTACCACTACCTTTGCTTTAGTTTCTAACGGAGCGTACACTCAACCTACACCTTTAGCAATTACTGATCTTGATTTTGCATCAGGTGTAGCAACTGCTACAGTGTCTAGTACCAGTTCTTTGTTGGTTGGAGATGAGCTTACAGTAACTACCGCAGGAAGTTCTGGTTACTCTGTTGGTGACGCTGTTCGGGTTAGGTCTATAAGTAGCTCAACTGTATTTACTTTTGTTACGGACAAGGCTGATGCTACAAATAAAAATGCTACCGTTGAAAAGAAAACATCTATTGGTCTAGGATTTAGTCATATGCCAGCTCCAGAGTTTGGTGTACCACATCAACGTAGGTTAGTTGTTCCATATCAGTTTGATATAACTGGGTCTTCTGGATCTGCTACAATTACCGATAGAAATATTTTGGATGAGGCTTTGTTTTCAGATATACTAGATCAAAACACGTATGACAGAATCTACGGTCAGTTTAGATTTAATGCTGGAGAGTCTGACTTCATTGTAGGTTTTCATTCTTTCTCTGATGACCAGCTAGTAGTTTTTAACCGAAACAGTGTTCACACAGTAAAAAACAGCTTGGATCTGGGAAGCAGCATATCACAAGTTATTACAAGCGACATAGGGTGTTTAGCTAGAAACAGCATACAGCAGATAGGCAACAAGCTAATGTTCCTGTCTGACAATGGAGTGTATGCACTAGACTTTGTTGATTTGTATAATCTTAGAGGACAAGATGTTCCTTTATCCGCATCAATACAAGGAACTATTTCAAGAATAAACAAGGATTATGCAGACAAGGCTGTTTCTGCTTACTTTGATAATAGGTATTACATTGCTGTTCCACTGGATGATTCCGTTACAAACAACGCCCTTTTAGTTTACAACTTTCTTAATCAACAGTGGGAGTCTTTAGATTCCATAAATGACTCAGATTGGGAGTACACATATTTACTAGCAGGTGGATCTGGTTCTCAAAGAGGTGTTTATGCTATTAACCGAAATGGTGGAGTTCATAAATACGAATCAAGAGTAGATGACATAGATTTGTACGTTGGCGCTATTGGAGCTTCATCAAGCAGTATTTTAGTATCTGCATCTGCGATTACTAGAATGTTTAATGTTAGATCTATAGATCGTAAAAAATGGAACAATTTTGAGCTTCATTTGCAATCTTCAGAAAATAATGTATCTGATGCAAATCTTGAAGCAATCACAGAAAATATTGATGGTATAATAGAGCTTGGAAGTATTTCTTCACTTAATGGGCAGGAACTTGCAATAGACGAAGATGTTTCATTAAGGGGTAGGTTTGGGAATAAAAGAGCTTACGGCTTACAGTTTAAATTAACAACAACAAAAGGAAGACCTAGACTAAGGGCGTTAAAAGTAGCGGGAGCTATTACATTTAGAAATTTACAAAAAGCAGAATAATGGCTATACTAAGTAAAGGTACTACATACTCAGACGGCGATCAAGTAACGTCCACCAATCTCAATGCACTTGTAGATAGCGCAACATTTGCATCTGATGCTGTCGATGACTCAACGACCCAGCTTTCTAGTGGCAAAATAATTGTAAAGGATCTTGGGATTGCTACTGGTAAAATTGCAGCAAGTGCAGTGACTACTGCTAAAATTGCAGGTAGTAACGTAACTACCGCGAAAATTGCTGCTGCCAACATTACCACCTCTCTTATTGCAGACAGTAATGTTACAAAGGCTAAGATAGAAAACTTAGCAGACTACAAGGTTCTTGGTAATGTTTCTGGTGGGGCTGCTGCTCCTGCGGAAGTGGCAATATTGGATGAGGATAATATGTCTTCCAACTCTGCCACGTCTCTTGCTACTCAGCAGAGCATTAAAGCGTATGTTGACACTCAACTAACTGCTGAAGACTTAGACTTTGCTGGAGATAGTGGAACGGGTTCTGTAGACCTGGATGGTCAAACATTTACCATTGCTGGATCTGCTGGATTAGACACCTCAGCAAGCAGTCAAACTCTTACAATAGCTTTAGATTTTAATGAAATTAGTAATGCTGCTATAGCTGATGGGGACTTCATTCCTTTTGTAGATGCTACCGATAGCACGACAAAAAAAGAAGCCATAGCAGACATTGCTACTCTTTTTGCTGGCACGGGATTATCAGCTTCTAGCAGTGTTCTTTCTGTAGATGCTTCTCAGACCCAGATTACTTCTGTTGGAACACTTGGAGCAGGAGCAATATCTTCTGGTTTTGGAGCCATTGATAATGGATCTTCTGCAATAACCACCACTGGAGTTGGTTCATTTGGTTCACTAGACATATCTGGAAATGTAGATGTAGATGGTACTTTGGAAACAGATGCTCTTTCTATAGCAAGCACTGCTGTTACCGCGACTGCTGCCGAACTTAATTACAATGATACTGGAGCAGCTGTAGGAACTGTTGTTGCCAGTAAAACTGTTACGGTAGATAGCAACAAAGACGTATCTAGTTTCCGAAACATAACTCTTACGGGTGAACTAGATGCTGCGACCTTAGACATATCTGGAAATACAGATATTGATGGTGTTACTACACTAAATAGCACTGCTCAATTAAACTCGACTCTTACTGTTGGTATAAATGGCAATGGGCATGATGTTAAATTCTTTGGCGATACTTCAGGGGCGTACATTCAATTTGATGCTAGTGCAGACAAGTTGCTAACCGCTGGCGGGGCCACCGTTGACATAGTAAAAGACAAGCTGCTCATAGGTGGCACGGCGGTAACTACAACCGCTGCTGAATTAAACTACCTAGACATTACTACACTAGGTACATCCGAAGCATCAAAGGCTGTAACCGTGGATTCAAACGGTGATCTGCTTGTACCAGACAGTGACAAGTTCAAATTTGGTACAGGTTCTGATATGCAGGTGTACCACGATGGTACTAATTCATACATCGCTAATTCTACAGGAGAGCTAAAGCTTGCTACAGAAAATTCTGGTATAGCCATTGCAATAGGACATTCTACATCTGAAACAACTTTTGGTGACAACGTAACTATTACGGGCAACCTTACTGTTAACGGTACAACCACAACAGTAAATACAACCAACCTTACCGTTGCTGACCCCTTAGTAAAATTTGGTGAAGGGTACACGGGAACAGCGTATGATGAAGGGTTTATTGTTACGCGAGGCGACGGCTCTTCTAGTAACACCGCAAACAAGGGATTTATATGGGACGAGACTGCTGACGAGTTTGCTGCAATAGCCTGTAATACAGAAGACGGAACAACAGCAGGAAATGTCACAATCAACAGTTATGCTGACTTGCAGGTTGGTAAGTTGACGGGTGGAAGCCTAGATATTTCTGGAGATATAGACGTTGATGGAACTACTAATTTAGATGTTGTAGATATTGATGGGGCGGTAGACATGGCAACAACACTGGCGGTTGCTGGTAATGTTGACTTTAACGGCGATTTAGATGTCGATGGAACGGCTAACCTAGATGTTGTAGATATAGACGGAGCTGTAGATATGGCGTCTACTTTGACCGTTGCTGGAGACACAGTTTTAAATTCCGATCTAGAAATCAATGTTGCTGGTTCTTCAAACAGCAGTAAAGCGCTTGTAATAAATAGTAGTGGAACCGCCTTGGAGTCCGATGCGGGTCTTATACAAGGAACCCACGCAGGAAGTGGGGCTTTAACAGGCGGTTATTGGTTAAAATTTAATGCCAATAGTGCTGATAAATTTTCAGTAAGAGGAGATGGCAAAGTAATTTCTGGAGAGGCTGCCCAATTTGGTGCTACCCTTGGTCAGTTCAACGGCGCAAATGTAGTAACCTCAAATACGGCAGGACAATTTTCTATCGGCAGTACCAACACTGCTGGGGCCGATTTGGGCGGGTCGCTGGGATTTACAGCAAATACTACCTCGCTGACAGGTTACCCAATGGGCAACATTTCTGGTCGCCTTATTGCTACGGGTGCAGGAGTTTATCGGAGCTACATGGCGTTCGCCACAACAGCCGCGAATGGAACTGTTGCCGAACGGATGCGACTAACCGACACTGGCCTAGATGTTTCTGATAATGTAGAAATGGCTTCAGGAAATGTTACGGGTAAGTTTGCTGTAGGTTCAGCGGCGGTACATCCCTCCATTGCTTTTTATAATCAAAACGACGCCTACTTTAACGGTGCTACTACAATAAATGGGGCTGCTCAATTTGATTCAACTCTTACTGTAGGTGTAAATGACACTGGGAAAGACGTAAAATTCTTTGGTGCAACTTCTGGAGCGTCTATGCTTTGGGATGAGTCAGCTGATAACTTGTCCCTAACAGGGCCAGACTACCAATGTAAAATAACTCAGATAAGTAGCGGAACTGTATGGTATAACAGAGTTGCTTCTAGTGGGAGTTATAGTTTACACCTTAACGGAACGGGAGATGTGCTTACTGCTACTTCTTCAGGCGTATCCATAGCAGGTTCTTTATCAAAAGGATCGGGTTCATTTAAAATTCCTCACCCACTAGAGTCTAAGAAAGATACTCACAACCTTGTTCATTCATTTTTGGAAAGTCCGCAAGCCGATTTGATCTACAGAGGGCGTGTAGACTTGGTTGATGGTGCTGCATCAGTAAACATAGACCTAGCTTCAGATATGACAGATGGAACATTTGTTGTTCTTTGTCGTGATGTGCAAAGCTTTACCACCAACGAGTCTGGGTGGACTGCTGTACGCTCTAGTGTTGACGGGAACATCCTTACTATTGAAGCTCAGGACAACACCTGCACCGATTCTATTAGCTGGATGGTTGTTGGTGAACGCCAAGACCAACACATGTATGACACCGAGTGGACTGATGAAAACGGTAAGGTTATTGTTGAGCCATTAATACCAGAGCCAACACCAGAGCCAGAAGAAGAGGAAGAATAACAACTACTAAACAAGCATAGATATGCCTTACGGAGTTTACAGCGGAGGAATGGGCGACGGAGTTCAAAGCCGATTTGATTACGATGACGAGGAGCAAGAAATCCTTGAGATCATGCACGATACTGCTAGAGAAGGAGGACTTGATAGTGATAAAATTAGAGAAATTCTTGCTGATTTTGGGTTGACAGAAGACGATTTTGCTATTCCTGAAGAATATATTCAAAAAGGTGATGATGCCTACGTTCCTCCCAAAACTGGAGATGCTTCTGCCTCTTCTGATTCTACAGATTATTCTATTTATGAAACTGGACATATTGCCGAAGAGGGATCTGGCCCCTATGGAGGATCTAATACGGATGTAGGAAACATTTCTGGAGGTGGATCAACTTCTGGAGGTGGTTCAGGATCAGCGCCAGGTAGACCTGGAGCTATACCTGGAACAGGTGGAAACGCTCCTTTAGACATACCCAACCAGCAGTACGGCAACGCTCCTAGACAACTATTATCTATTTTAGGAGGATCAATATTTAATAACACAGGTGGATTTGGAGATAACATGACAGAACAAGACTTACAAGATTTCTTAGACGAAATACAAGGACAACAAGGAATCCAAGGAGAAACAGGAGCGGCAGGTGCTACAGGTGCAGTTGGTGCTCAAGGACTCCAAGGTCTTCAGGGAGAACGGGGATTACAAGGTCTTCAGGGCTTACAGGGTCTTCAGGGAGAACAGGGACTCCAAGGTTTACAAGGTTTTACTGGAGAACAAGGGTTGCAAGGTATCCAAGGCCTACAGGGGCTTATGGGAGAGCAAGGCTTACAAGGACTACAAGGCTTACAAGGACTACAAGGACTACAAGGACTACAGGGATTGCGTGGCGAAATGGGTTTTGCTGGTGAGCAGGGTTTACGAGGTGAACAAGGCTTACAGGGAGATCAAGGAATTGCTGGTGCTACAGGTGCTACAGGTGCTACAGGTGCTACTGGAGAAAGAGGTGAGCGTGGAGAACGTGGTGAAGCTGGTGAAGCTGGTGCTACTGGGGAAAGAGGTGCAGCAGGAGAACGTGGTGAGCGCGGAGAACGTGGTGAGGGAGGTGCTACTGGTGCTACTGGATCGTTTGATGTTTCAAACCTAGAAGCTCTTTTACCCTATCTTACTGGTAGTGACTTCCAAGCTCGTGAAGCAGGAGAGGTAGCAGGAATATATCCTACAGCTATAGGATCTATGGGGCAGGTGAAGCAATTTGCTGATGCCGTTGGGGATATAGATAGACCCATTTCTGAGCGACAAGCAGGGCTTAAAACAGACATTTACGGAAACATAATTGAAGATGTGCGTGGTGCTCAAAGCCCATTGATGCAATCACTTGCACAAAGATCTGAGCAACTAGGTGCACAGGCTGAAGGACTAATGGGGCCGTTGTCATTCCTTGAAAATCGAGCTGCTACTCAAGCTGGTTATGGTCAGGCTTCTGCACTTGGTAGAGAAATAGATCCTTTGCTTCGTGAGCAACAGGCAGGACGTTTGCGTGAAGAACAAAAGAACGTTAACCTGCAACTTGCGGGTGATCTTTTTGGCCAACAACGAGCTACTGCTGGATTAATGGCAGATATTGAATCTGGTATTTATGGCAGAATGGCTCCTGATATTGGAGTAGATGCTGGATCAATTCTTGGAATTGCTGGAACTGACATTCAGAATATTCTTGGAGAGAAAGCAGCTAGAGAACACTCTGATGCTATTAGGGAAGGGGCTAAAAAAGAACAACAAGCTCAACTGTTTAAAACAGGAATTAGTTTAATTCCTAAAAATCCTATTCAAAGTATAATTGATTTATTTTAATTACTATGGCACTTAAATCATCATCACCCATTAATCTTTCTGCACTTCGCCAAGATTACTCAGCACTCCCAAAGATAGCTGCTATTAAAGCACAGGCTAATCAGGGAATATTTAATGCTATTAAAAAAGGCATAGATGATCGTAATCAAAAAATAAAAGATGCTGACGAAAAGGCTGCAAATATTAGAGTTATTGAGCGTATCTTAAAGTCTCCTTTAGGGGAAAGAGTGTTTGGTCAAGATCTTCCTAGCGCTGAAGATGTGTTATCTTCTATGGGCAAGGCTGGAGAAGGACAACTTATTAAATTTTTATCTACTATGCAAAATGCTGAGATTGCTCAATCAGAAGAAAAGCGTAGGTTGGCCTTGCTTCAGGCTGAACAGTTAAAAGCTAGAAAAGAAGCAATATTTGAAGATGTTAAGACTAATCTTAAGGGCCAAGCCCAAACAGAAACTGGAGCATTTAGAGCAACTCCAGAAGTAATAAGTCGTGTTGCCGAAGATTACAAAGGCACTTTAACGCCAAAAGAAGTAGCTTCAATAGGAGCTGGCCTTACAGAACAATATAACCTTCGTGGAAGAGAGTTAATACAAAGATTTTCTAAAGACGATCCTCAGTTTGAGGAGTACCTTACTTCGTTGAGCAAGCTTCCAGAAGACACTAAACTTCAAAGCGATTTATTTAACTTTGAGTCTGGTATAGATTTATTTCCACCAGTTGCAATTGCCAAAGCAATACGTAATGCCTTTCAAGGCAAACAGGAATTTAAAACAGACGGCTTTATTGATCTTCAGTCAATAGAAAAATATAATGAACGCATTAGAAGAAATCCAGAAATTGCTCAAGCGGCAGGTCTTCCAGAACGTCTTTATGATCTTATTAAATCTGGGAAAATGTCAGAAGAAGTTCAAGAAAAAAAAGAAATTAACCTTCCTGATGGAACTAGTGTTTCTGTCTACGGCAATCCGCAAGCGGCTATTCGACTAGGGTACTAATGCCAGACTACGTATTCAAATCTAGGGATGGTCAAACTGAAAGGGTATATTCTGAAAAAGAACTTACTCAAGACCAATTAGAAGAGTTAAGTTACCAGCTCTTTGAGGATATCTCCATGACTCCTGGGGATACTCTTCGCAGTCAACGTGCTAATGTCAGTGACATGAAGTATTCCATGGGAGAGGCTTTAGTAGATTTTTCTGCTTTAGGTAGAGGATCTGAAGGGCCTCCATTAGTCTATACCACACCACAAGCCAGACAGGTCATTGCCGAACTTGAACCTGAGTACAGAGAAGCAGCTAAGATTGCTGAACTTGAAAGACAGGCTGATTTAAATAAAATATCAGACTCTTTGAATCAAGCCAGAAGAGAAGCCAGAGAAGAGATAACTGCTCCTACTCCTCAACGTGTACAAGAAGATTTCGCTTATCAAGTTGTAGACACTATTGGTCAAATAGGAACTCAGCTTGCAGCAGCAGGTCTTGGAGGTTTAGCTGCTGGCCCAGTTGGTGCAGGTGCTGTTTTTGCTGGTAGTACTATACCGTTGGGTTATACGACTGGTAAAGATGATTACTACAGAAGCATAGACAAAACTCCATCTACAGCTACACCTGAAGAGCGAGATACTGCTGAAGCTGTTGGGGCTATTAATGGCATAAAGACTTATGCCCTTGAAAAAATTGGTATGAAGGGAATACAAAAAGTATTTCTTAAGAATAGGGAACTAAATAAAAAACTTTTTAAATTAGCTCAAGAAGGAAAGCTTACTAAGGATTCCTTTAAGGAAATTACTAAGGATGTAGGCAAGGCCGCACTTGGCGAGGGTTTTACTGAAGCTGCTGATGAAGCTGGTTTAAATATTCTTGCTAACAGTTTATTTGGGTACGATCCTGAAAGAGAAACTTTAGAAGGAACTGGCAGGGCGTTTGCTCTTGGATCTATTGGTGGTGGTGCTTTTGGTGCTGCTGGTGCTTCACCTAGAATAGCCAGAGAATCTGCTGCTGTTCCACTTAAGGCTATTACCAAAGCGACAAAAGCCGTATCTGGTGTAAGTAAATCTTTAGCTAAAGGAACTTTAAAGGCTAAGGATATGGTAAAGAATGCTCCCATTACGGCAAAGATCCTTGATGGGCTAATGAAAAATGGAATAGACGTTAGCAAAATTACTGAAAGTATTTCTAAAAAAGTAGTTCCAGTTACTAAGGGTCTTATTAATTCTATAAAAGATAGTTCTTTTTTCAAGAAATCAACTCCAGTTGTTGAGGATATTATTACGCCAATAACTTCTAGGATTAGATCAATAAACAAAAATGCTTTTATAGCATTAAATAGCTACAAGTCTGAAAACCAAAACAAGCAAGCAGATTATTTAAAAAAGATTGTTCCTTATCTTTCAAAAATAAATGATATAGAAAAAAGTAATCCAGAAGATTATGGGTTAATTTACAATGCTTTTCACAAGACTAATAATCGCAACTTGTTAAAACCTTTGCACGAAAAATACGAGATTGAAAAAGAATTTGATGAATACTTAAAAGCCCTTGAAGACTTACGATCAGAGGCATTGACTTCTGGCGTATTAGTTGGAGAGATAGAAGATTTTTTGCCCAGGAACATGAAGGACTACGATGGGTTCAGAAAGCATTTAGGTCTTCAAGGAAATGATGATATAGTTGAAAAGGCTCTGAAAAAAATGGCAGAGTCTGATGAAGATTATAGCATTGATAAGGTTGGTGAATTCTTTGAAAGGATAATAATTGAAGATCTTAAAAATAGCGGAAATCCAAAGCATAAGGGCATTGGAACAAACCCACTCAAGAAAAGGGTAATTGATAATGTTTCTGATGATGCCGTAAAGTTTTACCATACTCCTCAAAATGCTTCTGTTTATTACGTAAACAGAATGGTTAAGTCTATTGTGGATTCTAATCTTCTTAGAGATTTTAATTCCGTAGATAGGTCTGAATTTAAAGACATTGAGCAGAGAGAAACTCAAGCTGAAGAAGTACAGGACAGGATTGTAGTTCAAAGCATTAACGATGAGAAATCTCCTAAGGGCATGGGGCCGACTCCAGTCGATCAAGGAGATGCCACCACCAGAACAAGAGATAAAGTTTCTTCCGATGAACTTCCTTATGTATTGGGGTCTACCTTTGAGGTCAAGGGCATACCGCTAAAGTTTGAGTCTAATGTAGATAAAGCTTTGTACGCCTATAATAAGTTCAAAGACTCCAGAAAGGATCAAAGTTTACGTACCTATCTTCGCAGACAACTAGACCTTGAAGAAGGAAAGAAGTCAGCAAGAGAAATACTAAGCAAAAGCAAAGAAGTTGTAAGTGCCGTAGGGAAAGCTGAGAGAAAATTCAAGAAAAAGGGAGGGGTTCCTGACCACTTATCTAAGTCTTTAGGAAGCGGAAGAATGGTAAAGGTTCTTAGAGACGAACTTCTTGAAGGAAGATTAGACCAAAGGGGTTACGATGAGATTGTTAGACTTTTAAGGGGGGCTTTCAAATCAAACGCTAATTTTGTTTCTGAATCTTCTGCTGCTTATGGAAGAAAAGATTTTGCTAACTTTTCTAGGGGTGTTAAAAGCTTTACTACCTTAGCATTTATGAGCAATCCCATGAGTACAGTTACCCAGCTTGGTGACTTTGCTTACAACTTGTTTGAAAATAAACAAGCTGCTTTCCAGCAGGATAAAGATATTTCTTTTACTTTAGAAGATCTTAATTTAGCTGGTCAGTCCGTCGGGTTTGAGTTTACGTCCGATGGTAGCATTCCCGATAAGCTTCAAAAGGCCATTGATACTGTTTTTACATTGACTGGATTTCGTAAACTTGACGAAAAGATGAAAGAAAAATTCATCAACAGCACTTACGTAAGAGTCAAGAGCGAACTAGGAAAGTCTGCTAACGAAAGATCTGCAAAAGTTTTTGATGAAATTTCGGATCTTATGGGGCCAGAAAATGCTCAAAAGGTTGTAAACGACATACGAGCAGGGCGTAAGACTGATCTGGTTTCTGAATTTTTATTTTACAAGCTTTCAGAAATAGCTCCGCTCAGTAAATTAGATATGTCTTACACTTATCTGACTAAGCCAAACATTAGGATGGCATTTGCCTTAAAGAGCTACACAATGAAGCAGTTAGACTACGCTAGAAGAAATGTATTTAAAAAGATTTTTTCTGGAAATGAAGATGAAGTTCAGGAGGGGTTACAGAACCTTTTTCAAATGCTAATATCTCTTATGATTGCTAATGCTCCTGTTGAATTTATTCATGCTTTTCTGAAGGAAGGATCTCTTCCTAATCTTTCAGACCTCACAACTGAAAATCTTTGGAGGGTTTTTGGCTTGAACTCATACACTGGCATGGTTGCAGAAAGGGAGGGCGTTGGTTCTGCTACTGTTGGTATGTTGATTCCTCCTGCTGTTTCTTTGGTAGATGCTGCTAGTAAAGACATTGCTGGATTCAATTTCCCAGGAACTGAAGAATCTAAAACAACTCAATTTATACCAATAATAGGTAAGAATTTGAGTTGGGCAATGAAGCAGTCCGAAGAAGATTAAAAAAAGGGCAGCAGGCTTTTACACCTACTGCCCTTGAGTCCAGAGTAAAACCTAAATTACTCTGTATCGGATGTGGGATCTTCGGGATCGGAAGGAGTGCTATCTTCAGAAATTTCTGAGCTTTCTTGAGAACGTTCTGCGTTATCAACTAAAAACGCATGAATGTTATCGCGAACGTGACCTACTGTTGAAAGATCTTTGCCCTCAAAAGCTCCACGCTTAGAGGCTACGTCAATAATATTGACGGCAAGTGCAAGATCCTGGAGTGAGATACTGATGTTTTCTTTTTCCATAATGATTAATGTATTAACTAAGATTGATTTGTCAACTGCTTTATTAGTGCTTTGTACTTATCCTTTGTCTTCTGAAGCTTGGCTTTCTTGATCCTCTTCCTGTACTCTCTGATAACCTTATCTTTCTCTGTTCTGTGCTTGGGATGAGTAGGATTCTCTGAATAATCTTTACTCCAGTACTCTATTAGGGCTATCATAACGTCCTCATAAGAGGCTCCCAGAGGCCGTATAAATCGTTTGTAAGCATTCCATACCTTGCCCTCAAACGCATTGACTTCACGCTGTAGAACGCATCTGATGGCTCCTGAGGCATGATCGTGATCAAGGACTGCATCGGTAATCTGTAATCCAGTGATTGGGTCTTGTCCTCCCTGTGCTTTTAGCATCTTTTCCCTGAATGATTTGATCTCGGATTGCTTAAGTTTTTTCACTGAATTGTCTGAGGTCTTTATTCCTCATTTGAAGATTGTCTAACTTGTTCCTGAACGATGGGTCATCTGGATCTGGTGTGCCTGGGGGAAAGTGAATAGCTGACTCCGAGCTGGCGGCCAATATCAGTCGCTGACATCGAGCCTTGGGTGGAGAGCAGTCGCTCAATGGAAACTGTGTGTTTTTGACTCAAAATGAATTAAATTATGAATAGTTTAAATACCTGTAAGTCAATTAGAAAAAGATAATCGATAAGTCATAGTGAATAATATAATGACACTCTCAATCCACATGCCCTAAGCATAGAGTGTTTAAGCGAACCCATTTCTTTGGCTAATTTCTTGGCCTTTTCACGTTGGCACTCTGTTACACTTAGCTCGATCATTACTTAAAAACCTGATTGGTACTCTTCCCACTCCTTGATCTGGGTGATTATCCAATTTAAACTTTCCTTGTTCAACACAGCTTGATCTATCACCTCGTGTTCAAATCCGTTAGCATCTGCACCGATCTCCTTAACTAATGCCTGTACGTTAGCATCCACCTGCTTCTGTGCGTACTGTGCATCAACAAGCAGCATATCCATTACAATAGAATCTTCTACGCTTATGTGCTTCATAGACATTATTTTCTGTGAACTATATTTACGGGATGTTAAAGAGCATCTAATTGCTGTACAATAAATCCTGATGCCCATGCCTCAAGAACTCTAGTGTACTCAACAGGCTGAAGGGATGACTCAACGTAAGCAATCATATCGTTCTCTTCATCTATTTCGATAACCCTCTTTACGAAGAAAGTGCGTTCATCCATTAAGGTTTTTCCTAGATTAGTTTTGCAAATTTGTCTTACTGGAAATACCTCGTATCCTACTGGCATAAGATCGCCAGTAAAACCGCCACCAATCATAGGTGCTGCACTCTCCTTTACGTACCCAGAATCGGAAGAAAGCATCTCCTTTACCTGTAAAGCTATACCTGTATAATCCTCTGCTATCATTAAAGTGTATCGCTGGTTTGCTAAAAGCTGGATCCAAAGTTGAGGATGTTAGCGTGGCAGTAAACGCCTCAACTCTGGATTTTCCTCGTTGTAGCAAACGTCTAGGTAGCCTGGGCTTACCGAGAACCCAACTCCCTGAACAGCAGGAAGAACAAGCTCTTGTAAGACTTCATGCAGCATCATATCGCTGGAGTTACATGATACAGTACAGGTTGTATGAGGAGTCTTAAATGTTAAGACGTAATTGTTATTACATATTTCGCAGGTTTCTTTCATTGTATTTAAGGGTAATTGATTTCGTTTTCTTCTCTTTTATCTTCGATCATGGCTAATGCTATCGTGCAGTAACCTATAATATCTTTGAACGCATCCTGTACGTACTCGCCCTCTACTGCAAGTGTCTTGTTCTTACAGAACGTCTGAACTCTCTTTACCTTGTCTCCCATACGGACACACAGGCCAACCAGAGGAGGTACTCCGTAATCCCTAGAGGCATCAAAGTTAGCGAACGCACTACAACTTCCCGCTGTGTAATCGTTGTTCTTGTCCTTAAGGACTTGAATCAGGTCTCCGTACAGAGCCTGTGTAAATTCTTGGAATGTTTCTTTGTTCATAAATCCATTAAGTAACTTGTAGCTACCTTACCGTGTTGTACAGCTCCACATCCTATAGCTGGATGAGGCCCGTACTTCCCGTAAGCCATAGCGTAACTGTCTTTGTCTATCCCAGATCCTAACTGCATACCGAACACCTTACACTTAGCTCCCGTGTGCCACTGAACGTAGCACTCAGAGTGGTAGTGCCCTTGGACAACTGATTGCATATCTTGCTTCGCCCTTTGGATCGCTTTCTTGCCGTCTCCATGACAGTACACTACACCGTCAATAGTTACGCTCTCAACAAAGTTCCAGCCAGGAGCCTCAAGCACTTCGTTGTACTCCCGTACCCACCGCTTAGAGATTCCTGCCGTGTAAGCCTTCCTGTGTACCAGCCTATCGTGATTACCTATACATACGTAAGCATCAGGGAAAGCCCTGTACCACTTACCTATCCTTTGTATAGCCCTGTCTAGTTCCTCGCCAGCAGAATAGCCATCGGGGTCGGTCTCGTGGTAGCTGCTGTAATGGTTATCGATGACATCACCGATGAATACAACTTTGTTGCAACCAGCTTTACGATCTACGTTCTTGCAGAACCTTAGATACTTATCTAAGCAGAAAGGTTCATGCAAATCCCCGATGGCTAAAACTACAGACATAACAATAACACTAACCAGAAATGCGTTGGAATGCTAGCTCTTGCATTAAGATTCTTACCTCTGGCAACTCCTTGTCTAAGGTGTTCACCAGCATTAACTCAATCCCAGATAGGATGAGTTCCTCTGTACTAATCTCACGTACCATTGGGGCTTTTTGTACTTCGCCCTCTCTGTTTACGTACGTGTGAGTGTCTTCTTTAAGCTTAAGCTTAGGAGGATCTTCTGTGCTGTACACCTTAACCTTACCGTCCTTGTAAACGGTAGCATTAGTTGCGAACAGCTCAGTGCCTACCTCGTAATCGCTCATGCGAGAACCTACGTACCTAAGACCAAATGTACTGCCATCCTTACGCTCAAGCTTGAACTTGTTCGCTCCATCTTTGTACATCTGAGCGAGAACCTTGCCCTGAATCCATTTAGGTGTACTCATGGCTACCATTCGAAATCGTCCTCGTCGTTAGAGTCAGCGGCGTTTGCTGTAGCAGGAATGCTTTTAGCTTCTTCCGCTGGAGTGCTAGGGCGTTCAGCCTTTCTGTTCAATGAGTCCACGTTGGCGATAAGCTCATCAAGCTTTTCCTTCAGGAACTTATCACGAGCCTTAGAGTTGTACTCAGTTCCAGCAATGCCTTCTTCCTTAACTACATCAGGGACTCCCTCGTAGCTGAACTTGTCTGTCTTCTTGTACGTTTGCCATACAGGTTTGTTAGCTTGCTTAATGTTAAGGTAGCAAGGTCTGTAACCAGTTGGCTTAGCGTTACCCACGTAGATAGAGAACTCTACAGGGAACTCTAATTGGATAGCGTCATGCCGCATAGCAATTGTAACAACGTCATCGTTCATCGAGTTCCACTTGTTAAGCAGTGGCATCTGAAGAACGTCAACTCCGTCTTCAGTTTGTACCCCTACGCAGAGCTGGGTATCTCCTGAATCGAACTTCTGTATGTACATAGACTCGATGAATCCTCTGATAGTCTTAGACTCCCAGCCAACGTGGATGCCTTCATCTTTGCCTCGTTTCCAAGGGCGTTCGATCCGACCGTCCTGTACCGTAGGGTCTGAATCATCTTTAGCGCATTTAGCGAAGAAAACTCCGTCAAATTTCTTACTGTAGTATCGTGTTTTTCTCATGTGTTTATTGATTTCTTGTTTTTGTTGTGATGGTGAACTGTCTTTTGTGTACTAGTAATTAAACTCGTACTGTTGCTGCTGGATAGAGGCCGTGACCTCGCTCCATATATCGTAGTGTCTTAACTTCCTTGATAATGTCAAGTCGTTAAACGATTTAATTCTACTGAGTGCTGTGTAAGTTAGGCCAGGGGCCATTGAAGATTGCCTTGGCATTTGCAGGTGTACCTTGTTAAGGGTACTGCCTTGCGATGCGTGGATCGTCATGCTGTAACCGAGCTGGATAGGGTACTGGATGTACTGTCCCTTACTCTCGTCTACAACCTTTTCCTCTCCATCCTGCACCTTGATCTTAGGCTTGCTGTCTTCGTACTTCTTAGGCTTCAGGTAAACTATACTGTTGTCGGAATCCCTGTGAATAATCATGCGACCTTTCTTATCAAGACCGTAGAAGATCCCAGTATCTCCGTTCACTAAACGCTGCATCACTCCCTTGATCTTGTACGTCATGTTCGCCTTGATCACTACCCTACAGTTCTCCTTCAGGTGTATGTTCTCTTCGATGGGTAGATCCTTGTCTTCCTTCTTCCTGTAAGATCCAGTGCGTGTAGCGGAGAAGCAAAGCAGTGTACCTTTTATCTCACTGAGTTTTAATTTATTGATCTTGTCACGTATCCTTCTGAGGGGAGTCAGTATAACTGCCTTACTATCAGGAGATTGCACACGTGTATTCAAATAATCGATATCAATTTTAGTCTGTTCACCTACGCGAACTCGATTCAGAATGTTAGCCTCGATAGGATTCTCTTGTCGAATAACCTTAGTAAGACTCGTGTGGTGGAAGTCTTTATTGATCGAGTTGCTCTGCATCAATCCGAACGGAGCATCGTAGCCGTACTCCTTCAAGATGACTGCATCTTTACCTTGAGCTACTGGAGGTAGCTGTCCTATGTCACCGACGCAAAGTATCTTAGCTCCACCGAAAGGCTCGAACGATCCACGAGCTTTACGTAACGCTGCTTCGATGAAGTCAAGGTGATCACATCGTACCATACCGATCTCGTCCAGTACAATCCATGAGCATTTCTGAAGTACTTCCTTCCTGCTGCCTCCGAAGTACCTGCAAGCTGGATCGTTGAATCTCTGCCTGTGTACTGGATTGTCTTCGAAATTAGGATTGATAGGATCATTTGATGGTATCCCGAACAACTTATGTATTGTACTGCCTCCAATGATCGTAGCTGCTCTGCCTGTAGGTGCAGCCAGGATAGTACTACCGAATGTGTTCATGATTTCTCTTATCAGATACGACTTACCTGTACCTGCTGATCCAAAGCAGATGAGTCTTCCTCCTTGTCTACCTGTAAGCATACATTGCATTACGTGCTGTTGTTCTGCTGTTAATCCCATGTTAGTCCTTTGTTTTTAAACTTCTTGAAAAGCTTAGTTTTTAAGAAGTAAGTATTTTGTTTTCTTGAACCGCCCATAAGAGGGTAGTCTTATCGGCGGTAAACTTGCCTGTCCTATAATCCGTTAATAGATCGAAGGTATCTGGACACAGTTAGCCCCACGAGAGGGACTAACCGTCTATCCTTGATCCGTGTAATGAGTCAAAAAGGTAGAGCTGTTTCCTGCGAGAACTCGGTACGTCACTATGATTCTCTTGAGTCAGGATGTTAGCATCGCAATGCGATACGTTTTACAATCTAGGTTGGCTACTCCTAGAAACCGATGTCCCTTGTACCATTTCGGTACGCCTGATCTCAAGGCTAAGGGCGCGACTGAACTTTCGGAGAGCATCATAACATACGTGTCAAGCCCTGTTCTCCTTCCTGTGCAGATCATCGAAGATTTTCCTGAGTTCCTTCTTACCGTCCTCCGCTTCGTCAATCAAGGCCAAGGCTAGGATCTTAGGAACTCTGTTCTCTAGGAGGCACTGAACGAGCCTATCAAGGTAATAATCCAGCTTCTCCATCTCCCAGTGACAACCTAAGCAGGTAGTCAACTGATCCGTGTCGAGTCCTAGTGATTTTAAAGAATCATCCATGTCGTAAAGGCTATAATAGCTAGCATCATAATCAACGTAGTCCAGCACCTAATGGCGAACAGTACGTTTGATTGTTTAATTTTCCTGAGGTTCTTAGCGATTATTATTCGCTCTCTTTCTTTGTCTATCATCATTCGGTGGAGGCGTTTTTGATTATGTGTTTAAGATCTTGCATCATTACGTTGTTAAGTGCAACCTCCTTTACCGTATCCTCTTCCTCTTTTGTGACTGGCACGAGGAGATCCGTTATGCGTTTGATTTCCGCTAGAACCTTTTCATCGCTGATGTGATCGGGAATAGTGAACCCTGTTTCAATAGCGATAATCTCAAGATCATCCTTAATTTCTGGGTTCTGCGTTCTTGATTTCGACAGACGAACTCGTGCGTTGTCGGTTGTTTTCGAAAAAGATAGTGGCTCGTCTCCGTGAACTACCACCCATCGGTAGCCAGAGGTGTACTTGCCAAGATCGTCCCATGTATCATTTGCTCTTCTCATATTTATGGCTTTAAATTGCACTCCTTTGGCTCGTAAATGTCCCTGAGGTCATCGAAGAACGTCCCGATTGTGGTTCGCGCGCTAGACATTGTTTTCTTAAACTGCTCGTCATCTGAGTCAGAATCGTCCCCTGCGTCCACTGGGAGCTGCTCCCGTTGGATAGACTTGATGGTACTCTCCAAGCTACAGAGCTGCTGATCAGCACCTTCTCGATGCCCGTTCATGACATCCTTTCGGATCTCTGCTATATCTACAAGCACTCCATCGAGTGCTATGTGTGTGTGTGTGTGTGTGTTTTCCATATTTATTATTGTTAGCTTTTATTTCTTGAAAGATTTAAGAAGTTCTAGGGTATCCTCTAGTTCTGTTATTTTACAATTCAATGAACATTGGCCAGGGTCATAAGTATCATCTTTATCGTATTCGTAGGCAGCCTCAGCTATAGCACTTATGCAATCCTCGTAACTTATTTCAATACCTTGGAAGTAATCATTCGAAAATGAAATCGTGAGGCCACTCGGCCCCCAGTCTGCGGTGATTTCCCTCATAGCAATTCTTAATAAGCTCTTAGCGTAATCGTCTAAGGCAGAGTGTATGTCAGCGGCTTCTTCGGGATATAGATCCCAGCCCTCTAATGAGGGTGATTTTTCAAACTTGTACTCCTTTTCGTGTAGTGTTCTGTATTTCATATTATTATTGTTAGCTGTTAGTTCTTAGTTCTTCAAGACTTTTTTTAACTTTTTTCCAGTACCCATCCGTAGCTGATTTCTTGTGTCCGTTCGGGCCTCCGTTGTGAATCCTAGATACGTCCTCAACAGTCGGAGCCCGTCCTAGCCTTTTTTCTGTAGCGTACCGTGCCATGTAAGCCTGTACGATTTGCTTTGCTGTGTCGGTATCGAATGCGTCCTCATGCACCCAATCTTTCCCAGCGTACTCCCCTGCGTCCTGTACGTAAGCAGCATGAAGCTGCAAACATCCGAACGCTAGCCCGTTGTCTCCAATGGCATCTGGATCTCCCCCGCTCTCTACCATGATGAGAGCAATTATAAGCTTGCTTAGTGTCATCTCTCTTTCCCCCCGTTATCTTCAAGGCTTTTAGCCATTCTCTCGCGTTTCTCGCGCCTCTCTTGGCATTTCCGCTTGGCCTCTAGCTTGCGACTCTCTAAGCCAACGGCTGCCATATCTGTGTCCCATTGAATCTCTCGATCCAAGCTTGCGTCTAAGATTTTTAACACTCTGTCTTTCTCTTTCTTGGGAGCATGAAACTCCCAGTGATAAGATTTTGTTTTAATTCTCATGTTGATTGTCCTCCCAGTTGTCGATTGCTGCATCTTCTGCGTAGCTCTCAAGCTCTCGCTCTACCATTTCTTCCAAGATTTCATTGCTCAGGTGGCACTCGCTGCCCTTCGCGTTAGAAGCTCCGAGTATTTCGATGCTTCCCTCTACGCCAGGATGTTCCAAGGTACGAGGCTCGGAAGCCTCAATTTCGTACGTGATGTAGAAGGTTTGCCCTTCTCCGTTCGTTATTTCTATTTCTCTTTCCATACTATCTATTTTCATTGGTTTTAGTCTCTGTCAAGGATTGTTTTGCCCAATCCCTCATGCTCTCGCGAAGGGTCTGCATTGCCTCGCGTTGCTTCTCCCTTCTCTTGTCACGCCAAGCCTCCTCCCACTCGGCTTCTTCTTTTGTCGTTTCTATTCTCCCCATGCTCCCCCCTGTCCATCAAGATGATCAGACCCAGGCAAGTGTCCGAAAGTGTTGTTCGCATCGAAGTACCCAAAGTCAGCTTTCGGATAACACTCCTTAGCCTCTTCTATCGTGTCGAATATCTCGACTAATGTTTTCTTAGTCTGTCCCGCCAGTACACTAGATCTCCCGTAAGTTCCGATCTCGTATACCGAATATCCCTCAGCGTATTTCGCGTTCTCGATTGTATTGTATTTACTCATTTTGTTTTCTCCTTTGTTAGGTTACATTTTTACTGCTTGCACGTGATACCGTGACACTAAGTCACCAGTATCTAGATCTCTGTTGGCTTTGTTGCCAGCTACGTAATCGCACCAGCTATTCCACCAGTACTCACTGCCCCTCTCTTGACAGAAGGTCACGTATCGCACGATTTTCTTACGCCTAGTCTTAGGTTTCAGGGTCTTGGGCAAGCTGGTGAAAGCTGCTGTCTTTCCTGCCCTCTTAAGATTGTGACTGTCAAGGCATGCTACGTTGAACCCTAGCATCTGTGCCACGAATGACGCTTTTGCTAGTCCTAGATTTGGCACTGTCTCCAATAGATCTACCGCATCACAGACCGTTTCTACTTCATCGTATGAAGTCTCTCGCAATGCTACAAGCTTACTCCAGAGTCTCTCTCTGTGCTTCATTGCGTACTGCAATCCCTCTCGCTTCTTTCCCCAAAGGAATCTCGAAGGGAATCCTACCTTCGCAATGTCTTTGCGTTGCAATTTGATTGTACTCAATCCAGCTTGGATTGAACACAACGTGAACTCGATCACGTCCACCAATCCATCAGGACTAGCGAGAGCATGATCTGCTATTTCTCTACAATCTCTACTATACATTTTACCTCCTTATATATTTCGTCGTACAATCCTTGAAGCGTCTTGTTGCGTCTTTCAAGGTATTTCAGTCTATCGCTTATCCTTTTCCCGTATTTTAGGGAAGAATGAAAAAGAGCATCAGTGCTACCACTGTACTCCTTTGCGTCGAAGAAAGCTTTCGCTACTTCGATTGATTTTATTTTGTCTTTCATTTTATTTATCTTTGTTTACCAGTCATGAACCACTAAACCTCCTTCGAAGGTTAAGGCTGTTGATCGATCTAATATCCAATTTAATGCGGATATGTTCGCGTCTCGATCAGTCATTGCTTTCCAAGAGTTCGGTTCGGTGTATTGTCTTGCCGCTTCTAACGGCGTATCGTATTCGCTGAACTCGCAACAAATTGCGATAGGGTCTATCTCTATTTCGTATTCGTATTCGCAATCCTCTTCCACGTCGGTTAGGTGATCGTAAATCGCTCCCAATGCTTCGTAAGAGAACTGGGATTGTCTCCCAGCTCTTTTAAATGATTCCCTGAAATCGTCCTTTGATATTGTTTTTTTCATTTTATTTATCTCCTCTATTTAGTATTGCTAGGGTTACCTTGTCTTCCATATCTTGGAAGTCGTCAATTGTTTTCTGAAGTTCTCCGATATGACTTCGAAGAATAGTTAATTCTTCCGATACGAAACTGCTTAGTCGTGATTCGAAGTCATCCGTCATGTCGTGAAGCGCAAGGATCTTGCGTCTATTTTTATCTACTTCCATATTTTAACTTTCTATACTTTTTACTTTGTTAATGTAGCTAGCAATTTCATCTGCCGTTAACCATCCCTTGACTTGATCTCCCCATTTTTCTTTTATTACTGACGGATCAGTCAAGTGTTCTCCTTTCAGTATTGCAATTTCTGCTGTGCTTTCATCGCAATACGCTCTCTCGTGATTGATTACGCTTATCCCGTAGCCATTCTCAAACGCTAATCGAAAGCCTCTTTCGCTTACTTCAATCATGCTTGCGTCACCTTCCTAAGCTTGTCGTATCGGATTAACACGTAAGGCTCTTGCTGTAAATCTCTTTTGCTTACTGGCTTCATGTCATAAGGATGGGACATATCCGATATAATAAAATCCTTTCCCGCTTGCCAATCTGCTTTCACTGCTTTGGCGCTTTTATAGTCGCGCCCATATGCTGGTATTACTGTCATTTTTTTCCTTTCGTTAATGCTTAAGTCATTTCAAGCATATAGAAGCAACCTAAGCAAAGCGTGATCCCTTGCTCGGTTGCTCTTAATGCTAAAAAGTAAACACTGTAAATGTAAACCGCTCGCAACCTATCCGCTTTAAAGCTCGGATTCAGTATTGAGAATGGGCGCCAGTTTAAATCCTTTGTAAGCTCATCACTTACTTTAAACCGAATCCCCACAATCCCTTGCAAATTCAGTTTGTCAGACTTATCGCAATAAAACCACGGTTCGACCTTATGACTTCATAAAGCTAATGGAACCGTTTCGGAATATATCTTTCCCGCGTTTCGAGGATTTCCAGTCAATCCACAAGCTCCGCTTCCGCGGTATCTCAACGCTATTTCGAAGGATGAGACCCGCCTTAAGTTTAAGCACCCGTCCCTACGATTCGTGCTAATTGATACTCCCCTTTCGAGGCATATCCGCTTAAGACGAAAAAAGAAAAGCATATCGAAAAAAGAAAAACAAGCTTTTTTTTAAAAAACTTTCAGCAAGTTTGGTTTACCGACTTGACAGCCGCGCGCAACAAAGTTATAATGAAAGCGAAGTCAAGAGAAAAAGAGAAAAAAGTCTAAAAATCGTTTTCAAAGGGTTTAGGTAGCAAGACAAGGGCAGTAAGGCCAAATGGATTTAAGGCACATCTCGTAAGCTCAAAAGGGGATTCAAAGGGAACCAGTAATAAGCAAGAGAATATATCCCATAAGCTGAAAAGAAAGATTGACTCGATACGGTAAAGAGTATATGCGCAAGAGCGAAAAAAAAGTTGAAAAAAGACTTGACAACGATTTTCTAATGCGATATACTAGATAGGGGGGAGGGGATCGGATTTCGAGTCAGCGTCGCGCGTGTATTATCATAAACTCACCCTTTAAAAAATGTGGTACTCAAGGGGGTTTTTAAACTTGACATTAGTACTTCAATTTAGTACAACATATGCTTGCAAGATTCAGACACAGATAGTACTAAGGATTTAATCAAGAGGGAGTTAATCTCTGACATTGATTTAAAGGTGCGTGAATTCGCTAAGAGTTCTGAGCTTGATGGTGTGAAGTCCTTAGAGAAGTACAATCCTGAGAAGGCTGCTAAGATACTGTTCTTAAGTTCTAGTGGTAAGACTCAGACTCAATTAGTACGTAAGTACGGATTCAAGCGGGATACTATTGTACGTGTACTTAGTACTTACGCAGACCACCTAGGGAAGTGGAAAGACCTCGGTGGTCAGTTAGCTTCTTATTCTTACCTGAACATTAGTTCTTTAGAGGAGGACATGGTACAGGAGGTACGCTCTAGTATGGAGTCAGGTGAGCTTAAGCCTACATTCAAGGATATCAAGGACATCAGCATAGCTAAGGCTAACTCTGCTAGAGAGGCTTTACTAGCTAGGGGTGAGGCTACAAGTATAAACAGGGAGGAAAAGGTTTACACTGACGAGGACTACAGGGAGCTTATGGAAAAGGCTAAAAGCAAGATGAAGGAAGCCCAGGTAATAGATTTAGAAGATGAACGGTAAAGGAGACAGGAACAGGGTGTCTAATTGGGATGCGTACCACAGCGGGTACAACAACGTATTTAAGCCAAAGGAGCCTTTTTACAGCGACATCAAGAAGTACGAAAGTGCTTTTATTGGGGGTAATTCAGATTCGATTCAGGAGGATACTTCTGAAGACGTGGGTGCGAATCCCACTTCCTCCACCATTGAAACAAAACCATTTAAAAGCGCTCCTATCCGTCACGATATAAGACGTATAATTTCTTAAGGTATGAATAAAAATACTCAGTTAGTGCAGAAGTCCTTAGACACAATATCCCCTGGTTGGGAAACTGTTCTAGTTGCTACCGTAACCGATCATGGCTTTGAGTACGATGTGTTCAACAAGATTGACGAAGAACACTCTCAAGAGAACCTTGCTGTGCTACTGGCATTAGTTGCCAAGATGTCCCAACAAGAGTTAGAGCAAATAGATTGGAGCGAGAATTAACTTTACTGAGCATCCTTTACTGTTCCCTCCTACAGACGAAGAAGTTGTCTGGCTGTACGAGAACGACCTTAATCTTCTTAAGGAGCTACACAAGGCTCACGAGAGCAGGATAAAGGCATCTATAGAAGACCCTATTCGTCATGGGTTTAATCTTCCTGGCTGGGAACGCATAAAGGAAGGACTGCAAGAGTACAACGAATGCCTTGCCCTTGGTGGCAATAGATCAGGCAAGACTACTGGATTTGCTAAGATTATAATGGAGGCCGTAACGGAAAGCACAGACGGTCATGTAGTATGCTTCTCCCAGAACGAAGACACTTCCATTAAGGTACAGCAAGCAGCTATCTGGGAAATGATGCCTAAGGAATTCAAGAAGAAGACCAAGAGCATCGAAGGGTACATCAATTACAGTATGCAGAACGGGTTCACGGCTAAGAGCTTCATCTTTCCAGATACCCGTACTAGAGTAGACTTCAAGACGTACACCCAGTTCAGTAACAACCAAACAATCCTTGAGGGCTTCGAGTTCGGATTTCCTGATCCAGTGGGTCTTAACATAGGGGCCTGGTTAGATGAGTACCTGGGAGATGCTGCATTAGTAAATACCCTTAGGTTTCGATTAGCTACTAGAGACTCTAAGATGGGTATAGGCTTTACTCCTATTGATGGTTACACTCCCTTTGTGGCAGAGTACCTAAAGGACGTAGAAACCCTTCAGACTAGAAATGGGGAGCTATTAGACAAACAAGTCCCTATCAAGCAGTACAGCCCATCTAGGGATGCCTCAGTGGTGTACCTGCACTCAGACGAAAACCCGTTCGGTGGGTACGAGCGTATTGCTAAAGACCTCAGGGGAAGACCAGAGGACGAGATACTTGTACGTGCTTACGGCATCCCAGTTAGAAGCATGACATCCCTTCTGCCTTTGTTTAACACTGAGGTAAACGTGCTGAACGAGGAGGAGAACAAGTACGGGATGACATTCCCAGACATTTCCAATAAGGAACAGTTCACCTGTTACCAGGTAGTTGACCCAGCAGGAGCTAGGAACTACGTAGCACTATGGGCAGGAGTAAACGATATGGGTGATGTGTACATCCGTAAGGAATGGCCCGATAGGGATTACTACGGAGAGTGGGCGTTGTTCGGAGATCCTAAGTGGAGATACGGCCCAGCATCTAAGAAGATAGGGTACAACGTACAAGGGTACGTAGATTTGTTCGAAGAAATAGAAGAGGACATCGGCATAAAGGTATTCGAGCGTATAGGTGATAGTCGGTACTTCGCTAAGGAAAACTCTGACAACGATGATCTGTTCACCGAGTTCGACGACTGCGGTATGAACTTTATTCCATCAGACGGAAGAATGGAAGAAATGGGGATTAGTGCAATAGACGAATGGTTCAGTTATAACCCGAATGTTCCTATTGATTCCGCTAATCGCCCAAGGTGCTACGTCCACCAAGATTGCGGAAACCTAATAGACTCTTTAATAAACTACAACGCATCAGGTAAATCTGATGAACCACTAAAGGATTTCTTCGACATCATTCGTTATTTGCGAATGGCGAACGGAGGAGATGGCCCAGATCACGTTCTGTCTAGGAGCATGATGACTACACGAGTGGGCGCAGGATACTAATTATGGCTAAAGTAAGATTAACAAAAGTAGCTTCTGATTTTGATTTACAATTTGATGAAGTACTCCAAATGGCTAAGAGCAAACTTTCTGAAGAAATGCTTACAGGTCGAGGCAGAAACACTTGGGTAGATGAGGAGGGTCAATCAATACTAATGGAGTCAATGTACATTAATGAAATTGTCCCCAAGCACTACAGGGGAAGGGTTGTTTCACACGCTCCAAATCCTAGTTATGTTTTTGCTTACATAAAAGAACTTAGTATGAAAGTTCCAGTTGTTGTTCCCAGGAAATACAGAAACACAATGAAGGGGAAAACAATAACCATAGAAATGATAGAAGATGTACGAGGACGAAGCTACAGATATGTTAAATAAACTGGTTTTAGACCATAGTTTTATAGAGGAACAAATAGACAGATTACTGGCCTGGGAAATATTTGTTCGGCGGGTAAGAGGAAGGGATCAAGAAGAAATGTTACCATTAGAATTATGTGATAGAATAGGGGTAAGTATATTATACATAAACCATCTTCTAGAAGATATTAAAAAAAGACCTCAGTTTTATGCAAAGTGATTCAATTTCAGATTCGCTAACGTACGTTAGTGACGAACCAGACATTAACTCCCTTCGTTACGCTTACGACCAATCAGTACTTGAGCTTGAATCATACTTTGATTTGTGCAGAGATAGCTACGATGATCGTAGAAATTACTGGCCAGGGAAAAGTTCAGACCTAAGAAAGCACGGAGCTGATGCGTTCCCGTGGGAAGGAGCTTCAGACATGGAGGCTCACGTTATTGACGAAAGAATCACTCGACTGGTTTCTTTGTTTATGGCTTCTCTTAACAGGGCGAACATCAGGGCTTTCCCTGTAGAGGTTCAGGACGTGCCCAAGTCGAAGATCGTATCTAACTTCCTTAAGTGGATGGTTACATCTGGGTACATTTCTAGGTTCAGCCAAGAGATGGAATTAGGGGCGAACTACTTGCTTGAGCGTGGATTGCTTATTAGCTACGTAGGGTGGCACTCAGAGGACAGAAAGTTTCTTCAAAGGCTAGATATTAACCAAATAGGGCAAGTTAATCCACAGCTAGCTCAATTAATTATTGATGGTCAAAATGAAGACCAAGTAATTTCTTTGCTTCAAAAAAGTTTTAATGGTGTTACGGTAAAGCGAGCAAAAAAAGCATTAGCTGAACTAGCAAGTGTGGGATCTGCTGAGTTGCCAATTGTTCGCCGTCAAGTAAATGCTCCAGAAGTAAAAACATTAGCTCCAGATGGAGACTTTATATTTCCCCCGTATGTTACTGATCCACAAAGATCTCCTTATTGTTTCTGGAAAACTTACGTAACTCCTCAAGAGCTAGAAAACAAAATAGCTACTGAGGGATGGGACGAGTCTTTTGTAGACCTGATTATTGACAGATACCGTGGAGTAAACATAGATACGGTAGAGGTTGAGCAGGAAGGTAGACGTTTACTTAACAGCAACTCTTACGAAGCTGAAGAACTAATAGAGATCGTTTACGGTTACCAGCGTCTGATTGACAGGGAAGATGGGTCTGAGGGCATATACTGCACTGTATTCCACCGTGAGTTCAGTGGAG
>Ga0208793_1000333_pt1 | contig 32896 bp, 43 predicted proteins | sample 17_taG_FD_184092 | JGI IMG/M metagenome (GOLD analysis project Ga0208793, IMG submission 184092) | Marine viral communities from the Subarctic Pacific Ocean - 17_ETSP_OMZ_AT15314 metaG (SPAdes) (version 2) | ecosystem: Environmental > Aquatic > Marine > Oceanic | place: Pacific Ocean | collected... | reverse complement strand
ACGTTGTCCCCAGTCAACAGAAAGGAATGATGTATTGTCATTTAGATACTGTCCGTCCCAATCAACAACTACTGAACCAAGAGAATCTACAAGGTGACGATTGGTAATCCAGTCCACAGAAGTTGTTCCCGTTGAGTCATATAAAATACCAATAGCCCAATCTAAGGTAATAGTTGTTCCATCAGTCCATACACCTTGACGATTATCCCAGTTAAGTGAATTAAAGTCTGAAGAGTCTTTTAGAATCTGATTAGTCACATCTACACGAACACCCGTTGAGTCAGAAGCACTAGCCATCATAATATCACCTGATGTTCCGTTCAGGTCAATCGCTGTACCAACATTCACTATTCCACTATCAGGAGCAAAAGTCATTCCGCCAGTAGACGTTGTAAATACCAATCCTGCTGAATCTGTGTAGGATACATCAGCATTATCACCTGATGCTGTATGAGCAAAATTTAAGGTAGGAAATGTATCTGAAATTTCCAATCCTGCAACTGTAATATCATTCGTTGTAGTAGCACCGTTGTCTGTAACTTCTTGTAGTGTGTCTTGTGTGGCAAGTTGGTTTGCAATGTAAGTTGTAAGGTCTGTTTGGTCTGTGATTGTACCCGTGATAAGACCCCATATTGCACCATTTGTACCTGAATCCAACGCATCTTGCAATCCTGGAATGTCCTCAATGTCATATGTCTTAGACGCAACCTTAGATAGTATGTGATTAAATTCAGCATCAAAGTCAGGTACGTTCTTTAGTACCGCATAGTCCAAGACCTTCTTCTTAGAGTTAAGTTTACGTGCAATTACATCTGCTGTGTCTTTCGGAACAGATTTGATTGCTTTTTCTAGATCTTTAGGGTCTATACTACCTGTATCACCCTTTGGCCCACGTGCCCCGTCTTTACCGTCAGCTCCCTTTGGTCCAGGCACTTTGGACGCTTCACCCTGTGGTCCAGGATTACCTTGCTTTCCCTCTGCACCCTTATCTCCCTTAGGCCCCTTAATCTTTGTGAACGTGGCGTTAGGAATAGCAATACGCTCCATGCTGTCAGCAAGGCTCTCAAACTTCTTAACAATTTTATCTTGTGTAACAAGGCTGGCTTCAGCGTTCTTATTCGCCTCTTGCATCTCTTGTAATTGTTTCGCTTGTAGTTCTATTTCAAATTCATCCATGTTTTATATAATTATACCACAACGCTTGACTTTTGATGACTATCATATATAGTTTAGTCATGCAAACATTCTTCATAGTATTAGCTGCCCTTTGGGTATACAACTGGCTTATGAACCATGCGTGGGACTAACCCTCGTTTAGCAACTTTAGTAATGCCTTTTGGAAATCAATATCGTTGGTGATATCTAGTAGATCATCTAGCTTCTTTAGATTTTTCTGTAAATTCTTCTCGAGTTCTAGTGCGTTTAGTGTCTTCAAATTACCTCTTGATGGACTAATTTGTCCTCCGACAGATCTTAGTATCCCACCAGCACTGCGGAAAGAAAGAATGTCAATCAATTGGAATAGTTGGTTTCCGAATGAAGCGCCCAGTCCCTTGCTCTCCACGCGGTTCTGTAGAGCCAGGACTCGCTCAGCCATCTTCTTTGAAGAGTCTTGTAATTTGAATAGGTCAGAGATTTCGCCGTCTAGAAGCTCAAACACCTCTCTATTTTCAGAACGACTACGTGCGGCTTCTTTAACGCCCTTACGTGTGTTTTCGGCACGAACTGCTGTTACCCCCGTCAAAGGATCTCCTAGTTTTGAAAACGCATTCTTTCCATCAATGCCATAAGTCCTAGCAAGGTCGTTAATGTCTTGAACAGTTAGGCCTGTTGTTGCGGCCTTTTCACGTAATTGTGTGATAAGAGCCACTTTTTCTGCCTCTCCATTTTTAGTATAGATTTCGGTCAGATCGTCAAAAGCATTGGCCACATGATTAGTAGAAACTGACTGTTCTCCAACCTTGGTGGTTGTTACAAGGTCGTCTATTTTATATAGAGTCTTGTCTTTGGACAACACTCTGTCAAGGCTAGTTGATAGATCAGAAATCTTCTCTGATGATTTTGTATTTAAATCTTTGTATGTTTTTACATCAGATGTGTCTAATCGTTTCAATGCGTTAGCTGATTTATCACGAATAAAGGGCTTCTTGGACTGTGTGATCTTACCCACAACTTCATCAATCTCCTTATTAACCTTCTGTGGCTTAGGTAGGATATTTTTAGTCTTTGTCACCATTCGAGACAATAGTGGAGCAGATACACCAATAAGTGTTCCGATTCCTGGTGCGAATGGATTCTCTTCTCCCTCTTGTAGTCCAGATGTAACATCAAAGCTGTAACCTAATGCGGCTCCTGGTGCGACTGCCTTGATTTGCCCCGCAATTCCCGCCTTACCTGGTGTGATTATAGTGGGTAGTGCTCGTCCCGATTGTCCTGATTTAAGTCCTGCAGCAGCCTTTCCGAACGTTCCTGCTGCTAAAGTATCAACAGTAGCTGCTCCCACTTGCCCGATGAATTGCTTGTTAGTCGGTAGTGCTTGTCTTTGTGACTCAATCTGCTTTTTGTTAGCTTCGATAGTGTCCTGGTTTGTATTAAATGCACGCTTTAGTTGTGTGGCATCTTCTCCACGAGCCTCTTTGTCCCTAATTCGCTTTCTTAGTTCAGCCTGTTGTGTACCTAGTTGTACTGAACTCTCAGCAAGAGCTTCAAAAGACCCCGCATCTCCCAATGCCTTACCTGTTTCTAGTAACCCAGCGTGTCCTGGTAGCAGTGTCTTTGCAATCTCCTTGCCTGTCTCCTTAACGAAGCCAAATCCCTTAAACTTATCAGCCTCCTCTTGGAACTGTGCAGTCTCGCTCTGGAATCGTGCAATCTTGTCTGGTCGTGATTCTGGAATAGCTGGTACATCAAATCTACCACCTTCAGGTTTCTTAAACTTCTTTTCAAATTCGGCTCGTGTAATTTTGATGGGCTGTTGCGTAGATACTACAGGAGATTTACCAAATTTCTTTTCGTATTCTTCTCTTGTGATTTTTATAGCCATAGTTAGTCTGTAAGCTCATACTCTTGTCCATCTGGGCCAATCACCGTGTTTGATCCAACCACATCAGTACCGTAGTCATTGACATTGGCCTGTCTAACAGCGTCTCCCCATTTTTGAACACTCTCCCTAATCTTGTTGAGGTTCTCTGTAATTTGTGCATCCGATTGACCAATATCAAGAGATCCTAGAACTGCCTGCAGTGTAGACAATTCTCGTTCAGAAACTTGTCCCAGTGCACCTCCTGTTGGTGATGCAGCACGCATTTCTTGAAGTTCATTAAATCCAATGTTCGCCTTGATTGTTTCGAGAGTCTGATTGAAGTCGAATGAGTCTGTTCCTGGAATCTTAGATGATCCAACTCGCAATAGTGCGTTTCCTTCTGCGTCAGTAAATTGAGTCAACGCTTTATCCACAAACTCAATGATTGTGTTCTTTTTAGCATCTGCAAATCCTGTGAACTGATCTTTCAACTCTTGACCTCGTCCAGATGCTATAATTTCGCTAATCACATCACCGCGCTGTGATGGTGTAAGGTCTTTAAGTCCAGCAACACCCTGAAGGATACCTTCTGTCAAATTAGACACATCTAATCCCGCCCCTATTCCTCTTGAGCCTGTACCTGCGGTTGGTTTGAATGTCTTAGCTCGTTGTGCGATTACGTTACCTTGTGCATCAAATCGTGCCTGACCTTCTGATAGGTTGAATTGTCCCTCTCGAGCTGCCGCCGCCTCTGCTGCATCAGCCTCTGCCCTAGCTGTAGAGTAGCTTGATAGGATTGTGCCAGTATCTGTGCCATAGCTTTCAGCGATAGCTGCGATTTCTTCTGGATCCATTTCGCTAGGGTCAAATCCCTGTGCGATAAGTGATGATGTAAGATTAGATAGATTTTGTGCATCTCGCTCTGTCTTAGCACCTAAGAATGTAATGTAGTTATCTACACCACTCTGTAATGCAGCTCGCTTGGCCGCAATCTCTTCTGCTGCTGCCGCGCGCCCTCGTCCCATGATAGCTGCGATAGCTGCGCCTCGCTCTGCCCCAATAGATCGTTCAATACCAAGGTTCTGTCCTAGTACCTGTTCCTTCTGTGCAGCTCCAAAGTCAGAACCTAGTGTTCCTGATCGTCCTGCAATGGCTCGTGCTGAACCTAATCGTCCTTGACCTTCGATACGTGCTTCATTTAAAAGTTGGTCATATACGCGGTTAGCGGCATCAATCTCACCCTGGAATTGACGCATTGTGTTACGACGAATCTGGTCTACATTCACATCTCGTGGAATAAATCGTGATTCATCTAATACATCTGCAGCAGGAGCTTGGAATGTTCCAAGAGCCTCTCCGATAGTCTGCTCAGGTGCTCCTACGCCTCCTGCAGCGTGAAAAGCTGGAGAGTCAAACACATCAGCACCAAAGGTTTGTGCTTGTGGTTGCGGTGATGTTCCTCCTCTAACAGAACCGTCGGGTAGTAATGTTCCACCCCCAGTCCCAGGCACGATGTCTCCCTCAAAGACACCTCCTCGTCCCAACTCACTTATTCTTCTATCATCTAAAATTGTAGGCATATTAATATTAAATTACAGTTACAATGATCTGTCCGTCTCCACCAGCTCCAGATGTTGCTGTAACCTGTCCTTCTGCAAAACGAGCGCACCCAGCACCTCCCCCACCCCCTCCTGGTACTGAACCAGCTGTGGCAGTAGCATCACCATTTGTAGTACCAGCCCCAGCACCTCCATTTCCTCCAATTTGTGAAGTCCCACCAGCGGCTGAATTTGCGTCATCTCCAGTCGCATGTCCTCCTCCACCACCAGCCCCTGAGAAGATAGAATCAGAGCCAGCACCACTTCCACCACCTGCACCAGTACCCTTTCCTCCAACAACACTGTAAATACCAACAGCTAACCCATTTCCTCCATAAAGAGGTGTCCCAGGAGCGCCCGCTTCTCCAATAGCGGTTGTATCACCATTATCTCCAACACCGAATAACCCTCCGCCTCCGCCTCCATAAGATACAGCCGATGGTGATGTTGATGAACCTCCGCCTCCGCCTCCATAAGCATAAACAATAGAGCCAAATGAGGATACTCCTCCTGGATTTCCGTTAGCAGAGTTGTCTGTCTCCACTTTTGCTGCACCCCCCGCACCAACAGTTACAGTCTCTGTACTCCCTAATTCAGCGAAGTTAATCCACCTTTCTGTGTAAGCGCCAGAGCCACCACCACCACCATTTCCAGCAGCATTTCCATCATCGTCTTCAGAACCAGCACCACCAGAGCCACCTGCACCCCACGCTTGAACCAGTACCATTGTTCCTGATGAGGGTTTTGTCCATGTTCCAGATGCAGTGAATGTTTCTTGACTTAATATTAGTTCAGGGTCGATTTTGCCTGTCGAACCAGTCTTTACAACCTGATTAGTATTACCCTCCATTGTTTTGTAGTACAAGTACGCACTAGTAATTTGAGTCCAGCCGTCAGTTGTGTTGTTGTAATAAAGAGTTCCGTCACCACCTGAAGTATCTCCACCTAGGTTTGGATGATTTGAGTTGTCTGAAGTAGATGGTTGTACATCAATCCAGTAAGTATCTCCAACTGTCAATGATGTATACTCAGAAGCAAAAATGGCTTCAAATTCTGCATCGTCCGTTAGTAACAACCAATTAGCATTAGAAATAGTTGCTGTTGCAAGAGCTGATCCACTTGGTTCTCCTGAACTATCTGCCTGAAGAGTTACAACCACGTTACCTGTGAATGTTCCCGTATCTGCTTTCTTGTGCAATTTAAATCCTCGCATCTTAGTTTTAGACGCTGTAAATGACTGTGCAAGACTATTCTTCTTAGTTGTTGCGTCAGCTTCACCAGCCTCAATAGTATTTGTAGATGTTGTCTGAGTTTGTAAGTCAGCAGATTGTGTTAGGTCATCAGTATCAATATAGTCAGTAATCCTGTTCTCAAAGTTTACCAGAATATCAGTAGTGCTTAGAGCAACACCTGCAAAGATGTCGTTAGTAGGAGCTGATTCTGTTAAATCTCCAGCAGTAGCGGAAACATACTGTGTAGCACCAGCAGTTAGGCCTGTCTGGTTATCATCAACACCACGTACCAATACACCTCCAGTGATAGCACCTCCGTCTGTACCAGCGCCTTGTGCGATACCAAACTGCACATCATCACCATAAGTAGTATCAGCATCAGCCAATTTCCACTCTTGGTCAGCAGTATCAAAGAATACTACGTCTCCAGCGGCAAGAACCTCACCACCGTTACCAGCAACGATAAGACCTGCAACAGATACAGTACCTCCGTTAGTGTTATCCAAAACGTATCCGACAGTAGCAACCTCAGTTCGGCTTGCTAGAGTAGGCTCTGCATCATATTCAATAGGGTTGTCGCCATCAAGGTCTTTTTCACCACGAAGAGTCTTAACAACGTCCAAAATAGCTGTGAAATCTGAGATAATCACAGGTGAACCTACACGGTGTTCATTAACAGCACCAGATGTCTCTACACCTTGGCGTGTTACTGTACTAACTGCTGTCACAATCTTTGTAGACCCATCAAGTGTACCTACAAGGTACTCCTTGTTTGATGATCCATTGTTAATCGTGAAACAGTATTGACCGTCTGCAAGCACAACAGAACTATCATCTGTAGCAGATGATAATGTAAAAGTAGTGTCTCCAGCGGAAATTTTCGTACTAAGACTTGTATTGAAGTCGGCTACAACCTTTCTTATATTTACTGACATGTATTGTAATTAAATTCCCACTCGTTTGTTACTAATTATACCTTAATATTGTGGATTGTCCAAATCTGTGGTCTCACCATCAAGGCTTACATTCTGCTTAATTCGGTATTTCGCTGGAATTTTATCCTGATAACGCCATATGTCATGGTCTTCAATACTTTCCAGGTCAAAATACCCAATGGCATTGGCCACAAATCTCAGCTTTCTCTTCTGGAATTTAGACATTTTAGCCTTAATTTCCATGTAGTAATCTGACACATTCACAGTATCGTCACCTCCTATTACCTCATTACCCACCATATATGTACCCACAGCGTGAGTCGCTGAGCCATCTACATAAGAACCGTCGCCACGAATAGTACCGATCAGCTGTTCTCCTCCGTCATCAAGGCTGATATATACTGATACATTCTGGTCTGGTGCAATAAGTCCCTTGAAACGTAGTCGTTTCACTCTCTTAAGTTCATTATTTTCAAACTCCTCGTTCTTAGACTCCCAGAAGTTAGTTATTGAAATGCCAAGGTCATCAAACCCTGTGAACAGTTCATGTGTTGCAGTAGATACTGAATCACCACCATACAGAACTCCTGCGTTCTTAGTAAAGGTACGCACGCCGTATCCCACAGAATCTACAGTATCAGCCTTAACGTCGCACAATAACAGTCGGTTATTATCATCAGAATCCTCACGACAAGCAACTACAATATAAGTATCCCAGCTGTCAATAGCAGTATCAGCATATGTATAGTCCTCAAACTTAAAGTGAGGGAACATATCCTTACTTGTGAAGTTATCACCAAGAGGGTTTCGTTCAATAATACTCAATCGTGGCTTAGACTCGTTAGCGGTATTCATAAAGATAATACCCAGTCCTGTACCAACAGCAGAGCGTAATGTAGCTACACCAATATCTGTTCGGAAGATCTCATTAGTAGGGTCTGTATCCGCAGCATCCAATGTGAACTTGTAACATGAGCTTTCCTTCAAGGAGAAGTATGAACCATCAAGAGGGATAACTGTCTGAATCAAGTCACCTCCTGCGTCCTGACGAATAACAAATCCTTCACCAGCCTGTCGTGGTGACGCTTTTCGATAGTCCGTAACTCCACGTAAGTTACTATCCTCCCACTGATAGTCTACAGTTCCTACTCCTGCATTTGACACAGTATACGCGCCCGTTGTGTAGTTAATAGTTCCTGTTCCTCCAGCATCTCCAGTAAGAACACCATTGAAGTCATCAGTATACACTTCACCTGAACCTGTAATAGTAAGCTCTACCGCAAAACATGTGCGTGTAGCACCACCAGCCTTGAAGGCTAGTGTTCCTGACAATGATGTTGTTGCCTCACTCGCCACTGTTGTGTACACCCCAAGACCAGCATCAACGCCGTCTTGACTATCAATCCATGAACCATAGAGTCCTGTTGGGTCGTCTTTTCTACCCCACAATACAGTACGTCCGCTGTCAATAAAGGCAAATCCTTTGAAATTGGTGTCTTCTACATATAAAGATGTATTGTCTGTAGGATTGGCTGTACATACTTTGTAAATACCGTCCTCTCCAAAGAAATATGTAAATGCCCCAGCAAGTGACTGGTAGTTAGCTCCAACATAATCAGCTGTCTCAGTAAGCCCAGTAACAACATCTGTCCACACATCTGACACAAGAGCCTGGATAGCAGTTCCTACTTTACGAAAACGAACCGCAGTACCATCTGCGCGGTACCCCGTATGTTCCATATAACTTTTTCCAGCAGCACCATCACCTCCGACAGTTCGTCGTCCATTAGCAAGTTTCACTCTCCCATCACGAGTTATCCAGCCTAAAGAGTTAGAAGCAGCATCGTCAGGAATTATTTCATCCTGAAGAAGGTTATGTGTTCCTGATGCAAATCCTTTAATTTCTTTTTTCTCCATAATTATAATACTGCAAACCGACTATTCCACATAATCATACTATCTAAGTATGTATTATACTTAGCATCATTCTCACGAGCATATGACTTAGCCTTGTCAGACTGTTGAATAATAAAATCGTCCACACACATTCCATGATAGATAACATCGTGGAATCTATCTGGGAATACTGGTGAAGTAGATGTTGTTAAATCAGTAGGTACAGCATGATAGTCAAATTCTACAGACTTAGCTGACGCTGGCTGCTTTGTGAACACCAATCGGTCATTGTCTAAATCAACATACGCATAACCGTCTTGGTTAAGATACTGGCGACGATCAGCGTAAGATACAATCTTCACAGGAGAATACTCTGTTCCAACAAATACTACAGGATTAGAAGCCTCATAAGCTGTTATATCAGAGTAGTTTCGGTTAGATGCAACGTAAGCAAAGTCGCTAGGTAATGCAATATAATCCACAGATGTTGACTGTGTACCTGAGAACTCCTTATGAAGAAATGCCCACTCGTTCTGCATACATACGAATTGGTATACCTTATTTACTAAATCTAACGCTTCATCAGACGAAAGCTCTGTAGTGTCGTCCATGAATAATTCAAACTTTTTAATGATATTGGCTGCTGTCATACTATTTGTTTAATTTATAACCCAAACCCCACACTCCATAGAGTGAAGTGTAGAATTGAGTCGTAAACTACGCAATGATTTTTACATCTAGGAACTGCTTTGCTCCGTCTGCGAAAGTTTTGATTCCAGCTAGGTAACTTGAGAAGATGTTTGATCCTCTTCGGTCAGCTGTCTTTCGTACGTCAACTGGTGACACGTCTTGTGTAACCAAGTCAATTGCTCCTTTCTTACCAAAGTAAGAGTGGATGAATGGACTTTCAAATGTATCTGTACCATCTGTAAGAGTTTCTGAAACGATAAGTCGTCCAGCTCCTTTACATACAAGTGTCAACGTGTCAGCTGATGCTGAGTCTGTTGCTGTAACTTGTAGAGCATTCCAAGTAGCTTGGTCTGCTGCTGAAAGAACTTGGTAACCAGTGTCTGTTGCTTCTGCAATCGCTGTATCAATAGCGTTCATAGCTACTGCTGCGTTTGCTCGTGTAGCATCAACTGCTGATCCGATGTGAAGTCCTCCTGCTGTTGCTAGAGTAGCTTCAAAAGTGAATACAATTCCGTTAACAGTTATTGTATCTCCATCAGTAGGGTTTGTTGCTAGTCCCAACACTACTTCTCCTGTTAGGTTGTTAGAAACATATACCTCTGCTCCGTTTACTGAACCTGCGTATCCGTTTCGGAATGTTGCTCCAGCAAGGTCAATGTTCTTACTCAATAGGTATTCTTCAATATCTGCTACTGCGTAAGCGTCTACAACAAGAGCCATGTTTGATGAAGTATCAATGTTCTCTGCGTATTGTAGTTTAGCGTTCATTCGTGCCACCATTTGAGGAACAGTTGTGTTGCTCAAAGTAATAGGTGTACCTGTTGAAGCTAAAGTAGTTAGGTCTCCTGTGTCAAAAGTGTTATTTGCGTTTGACACTTCTCCGAAGAATCGTGCGTCAAGGTCAATAGCAACTTTCTTTGCTACCTTTCCTCCAATCACTTCTCCTGGGCTAAGTGGACCTGCTTGAGTCATTTCACCATCTGATAGGTGGAATGTTGCTTCTTTTTCGATGTTAACTTGAATCAATTCTGTTGAGTCAGTTATTGTGTCGATTGTTGAAGCTGAACCTCGTGTCACGTCTCGCACTTGAACACCTGAGATGTCGTAAGCGAATCGTTCCAAAGATTCTCCATAAGTTAATTCACTCATGAATCGAGAGTTTGCAATAGGTTTTGAAACCAATACTTTCTGGAAGATTTCTTGGTAACTATTATCAAATTTCTCTTGGAAATCGTTTAATGCCATTTATTTGTAAGGTTAAATACTAATTAACCCATTCTCAAGATTAGAAGTTAATTCTTTTCTCTAGGCCTTCGTTGTACTCTTTTTTAAGAGTTGGGTCTGCCATCACTTCTTTGAAGTATGCAGGGTCTGTTTGTGCCTTATTAAGATCTAATTTCTGAGGTTCTTGTCCCCCTCCTGGTGTCGTTGTTTCAGCAGAGCGTCGTCCAGTAACAGCTTTGCCATAGGTCTCCTCGATAAGTTTAGATACTGTCTTATCTTGGTTCTCTGGTTTTTGGGCTAGCGTCTTAATAACGTCAGCATTGATTATGTCAGAATAATCTGGCGAAATCTCAAGTGCGTTATCTAATAGAGTTGCAAATTTCTTATCAAATTCTGCAGCAGCTTCTTTGGCCTCAATGCCTTTGAATCTATCTTCAAACTTTGATATTGCTTTCCCCTCAATAGCTTGTGCAAAGTCAGCAAGGAACTCCTGGCTAACGTCATGCTTAGATGACAGATCTTTAAGATCTAGGTCTCCAACAACGGATTCCTTTGTATCTTTATCATCTTTAAGAGAACGAATCTCTTCTTTCAATTCCTTCTTCATGTTTTCAAATACATCAAAAGGTATTGTGTCTGGTTTACCACCCTTCTTTGTCTTTTCAGACGCAGGTAGTGAGTCACCAATAGTCTCTTCAGCCGCTGGAGCCTTCTCTTCTGTCTCAGTAGCATCATTGACATCTTCAGCTTTTTCTTCTTCAGGCGCTTCTTCCTGTTCCTGAGGTTTTGTATCCTCTTCAGGTTGAGTAGGTGTTTCTTCATTCATATTTTATCCTTTTTATTTAAAGCGAGGTAAGTGCCTCTCTGATAAACTTGACCGAGTTTACCCTCGTTATTAGTAATTATACCTTATAAATGTCCTTGTGACAATCTCGTAAGGTAAGTCCTGCGTCCGACAGCCGAATGGGAAGCTGACAGGCGCAAGACACACCTTGCGATGTGCTATTGAAGCTCTTCTTCTAATAGTTCCTCAATCTCTTTCTTGTTGCCTTCTGCCTTAATTAGAACCCGATAAAGGTCTAACTTAGCCTTAAGGTCAGCACACAGAGCTATCAACTCCACGTGACTTTTATCCTTAAAGGAATTAGACAATGTCTCTACAGCATTAGCTGTATCTTGTCTAAGAGTGTCAACAAGAACTTTCCCGCCCTTAGTTTGAGCAATAACAGCAATTTCCGCGTACTTGCTGATATCCTCCTTCATTTCTTCTGTTTTATTTTTCGTCATTGGCTAGGTCACTTATGTTAACTACTTCTGGAATATCAAGTTCTTTCATGATGATTGCCATTTCTTCGGCAATCTCTTTCTTTGCATCCTTATATATTTTGAGTAAGTCTGCTTGTTCTGAACGATTCTGGATAGCCATATGATAAGTACATAGGTGTGAACGGTGTTCTGGGTCAACATCTAATACTTCTGGATGATGATCTTCAATGTTCTTACATTCAGCATCGTGGATACGACGCTGTGCATCTATCTGTTCCATAGTCTTATCAACCTTCTGTTGTTCTGCCTTCATTTCTGCGAAGGTAAACTTCGCACTAATATTACCTTTCTCAATAATTTGAGCATAAGGATCTTCATTCTCTTCAATCACCTTATAAGTATATTTTGTCATTCTTAAAATTGGTTAGCTTGATTACTTGTAATCTCTTGAGATGTCTCTTCAATAATCCTTCGTGGCTTTGGAATACGTCCACCGCCCCCATTCAAAGGATTAGTATCATCAGCAGGGTTTGTAGGATTCCCACCAGAAGTCACCCCATTAGGGTCTTCTGCCAATGAAATCTGCATTGCCTGTTGCTTCAATTTCTGGATTTCCAGTTCACGAACCATGTTTTGTACAACAATAGGGTTCAGTGAAGCCATGTATCGCTCCAGTCCAGCAAACTGTTCTGCCGTAATATCTTCCTCATGGTCTGTGAAGTAGTCCACAAATCGTTGTAGGTAAGCTGTATTAGCGTGCAAGTTTGGCTTGAATACTTCTCCCTCGAGGATTCTTTCTATATCGCGATCTGCTTCTGCCATTAGGTTGGCATCTCCAAATTCAGACACATCCAGCAACTCTCGCATCTGCTCCTCTGTCATTCCAGAGATTTGCCCCTGGATTTCTACTGACTTCTGAGGATTAATAACGGGGCTTCCGTTCTGTGACTGTAGGAAGTTCAACTTAGCTCTCTTGTCAGCAATTGACAACGCTTCTTCCGCAGCAGATGATTCTACTTGAACTCCGAACTTATCGTTCTTCCAGAAGATATCCTTCTTACTAATCTCTTTAATATCAATTCCGTTTGGCCCAAGTACATCTATTGCCATCTTCTTTGATAAGTGTTCTCGTACACCATTCTCATATAGAGAAGCGAAACGTCGGTAACCAAAGGCATATGATTTATTCAACAGTCCGAAACGATCAGCTGTGTTAGCCTGGTTCCCTTCGTAGATAGTAGCTTTACCACCAGTATCAGCTACACCCTTAGATGCTGCTGTAATACCCAGCGCCTTCTCCTGAATACTCTCAAGAGTGGCGTATACATCCAAAGGAGTCTTGATGCTAGGAGTCTCTACAATCTGCATTGCCTTCTGTACATCAACACCACCCTTAGTTCTAATAACACCCCCCTTCTTGTACTTAATGTCTGCCAAGTTCTCTAGAGCTGTAACATCAACCAATTTCTGGGGTTTGTTAATCTGCTCCGCATTATCAAGCATCTGGTTTACAGATACTGACTGCGCCATGAATATCTCACGCACAAAGTCTGCATATGAAGGAGTCCAGAACTCTGTCAAATCAGGAAATGCTGCCCATGTCCAAATCGGCCAATCGTTATTAGCAAACACATCCTTCAACTCCTCACAACGAATAGCACGAGCGCCATTCTCATTTAGCAATAGGTAATAACGCACACCATTATATGTTGTGTACCACTCCCAGAACTTATACTTATCAGGGTCAACAATCTGCTTGTCAGTATCAGTCACGTTCTGTGCTGATGTTCTGTTCTTCTTGTTGTTCTCCTCAGTACTGTTCTCATCGGCATTACCATGACCGTCAATCAACTTGTTAATCTCAGTCTTTATATATAGACCCTTATCCGCCTTCAACTGGCTCTTAGTCTTTACAACCCCATAACGACCCATGAACATAGCCTTATCAATATCAATACCTCCAGCAGAAGGATCAATCAAGAAGTCATAAACATCAATGTTCTCCAGGTGCGGTGTATATCCGTCCTGTGAATCAGCATGATAAGCATACATAGCCCTACCATACAAAATACCCTGCTTCTTTCCTACAAGGTCTTTAAGATCCCAGAAGTCACGGTTCGCATCAAATGATGCTAGTGAGTTAAGTCTTTCAACACGAGGCTTCTGTGCTGGCTTTCGTTTAACGAACTTAAACTTCAACGGTTCGTCAATCTTAGACATCAGCGTATGAACGAACTCTTGCATTCGTCCTAGTTCCACATTCGCTCTTGAATCATCAGACTTCACCTTCACTCCATAGTACATTGACTCGTTTTTAGCCCAGTTCCCAATCTTCCCCTGCTTGTGCTTACGAGCAAATTCTATTTCTGAAAGAGCCTGACTCACGATTTTATCGCGTATCTCTTTTTTTATCATATTATTTTATATTACGGCCGAAATCCACCTTTCATCTTCTTTGTTAGTGCCTTCTCACGAGCCGCTCTTTTCTTCTTCGCATCTGCCTTCTTCTTTGCTTTAGTCTTTGCTTTAGCTCGTCTTTTCTTAATCTCTTCCTTTGTCTTTTTTGCCTCACCCTCATTTAATAAGTCCTGTAAGTCAGGCCACAATGCAACAGAGCCATTCGGATTTCGTCTTGGTGACTTTGTCCTCGCTCGCTTAATAATGGCCAACTCCTTATTATCTCTTTTTATTGACCTTGAAGACTTAAGCCTTGCTGGTGCAGATAGTATATCTGAAGTAACACCTACTGCCTTTCTTTTGATTTTTCTTCTGGTTTTTTTCTTAACTAATGCCATATTTATTTATTTATTTATTTTACTGTAAATCCCTTCTTTGCTGCCAAAGACTCCGCTAATTTAGCAAAATCCTTGCCATGAACCTCCTTTGAGTACTCTCGTACCAAGTTTCCACCGTCAAAAACCGATACAGACACCTTCTTTGGAGCTGATCGTGGCTTTCTAACAGATTTTGTTACCTTTTTTGCTGGCATAATCTAATTTTATTACTATTAATTGTAATAATTATACCATGAACTTGACAATCACACTAAATTCCGATGTCAGAATATGTTTCTGGCTCATTTAACTCCTCCAGCCCCTCGGAATACCGCCGTTGAGCAATCTGCGTCTGCATTGAAGCACTATCCGCCACGTCATCATGTACGTTTACTGGGTGTCGCATTAGCTCATTCTCCAAATCCCCACACTCCCCCTTCAAATGGAAGATACTCCCCGCCTCGTACCGTGGCAACAGCCACTCAATACGCGCCTCCTTCTTCTTATTCTGATGCTCCACCTCCACTATATACGGATATACATTCCTCTCGCGCATCTCCTCCTGCAAGAAAGGCTTAATGACACTCGTATACATCCCCTTCTCAATCCCTATCTTCTCTGGATGATATTGGTTATGAAGCCCAAATATCAAATCAATCACCTCTGTCGGCGTGATCTTCTTCCTAAACGACTTCAAATGCCACATACCCTCGGTGTCCACCCAGTTAATCGTAATCCCCGTATAGTCCGCCTTCGCCTCCTGTGACACCGCCGTATCAATAGTCACATAACAAGCAGTACTTTTCGCCGTTATGTCATCCCACTCCACATATTTAAACATCTCCTTATGAAAAATCTGATGACTGTAATCAACAGGCTCATTCATCATTTCCGCCAAGAACCTCCTATTACCCTCATCAGGACTAGACAACCGCTTCTCAATCGTCTCAATCGACACCTTATCCACATTATCCCCAACTTTATCCACATCATTCCGCACATACTTCCCTGGCCATGTAGGCTCATCGCTTACCATCACAGGGATATTCCTAATCATTATCTTATCGTCCTCCTTCGCACGATCCATCAACCACTGCACATTACAGTACTCCGAAATGTAGTTCCCCAAATAAAGCACAAAAGCATTAGGTGCCAAACCTCCCTGGAACTCCCCAATGTGGTTCCTGATGGACAGTGTAGTAGCCTCCGATGCAATAGTCTTATCCGTCTCAAAGTCATCCAAAATCACCGCATCAGGACGAAACTGTCGTGACAGCCTACCTCGCACAGGCTCCTGAGTCGAGTGAGCCTCCACACGCACCCCGTTGTTCGTAATGAAGTTTGACACCCTCTTCTGCGTCACCTCATTATTCTCCCTCTTAGCATTATACATCTGCCCGAAATCCTCCACCAAACGCTTGTTCGTCTGCATTTCCAACACAATATCGAACAAGATACGCTCAGCATTCTCCTTAGAATACGAGTCCACATTAATATAGTTACGCTTATTATATGCCGCCAAGTAGGTAACGAAGCCCTTTGCAATAGATGTTTTAGCCGATTCACGAAACGCAATCCACCCAACCTCCCGCAACTCACAATTAATCATCTTCGCCACGTCGCTGAACATATCATAGTGGAAGTCAGCAAAAGGATAGTTCACATAATCAACAAAATAATACACGAAAAAGTAAGGGAAATTCTCCTCCTTAGACAGAATATACTTCCTCTCTGCAGGGGTCAGCTCCGCTATCATTTTGATTTTCTTAGGGTCTATTGCCATTCTTTTTGTTTGTTGTCAAGTTATTGAAAAAAAATTATATATATATTTCACCAGGTGCGTGGGGCGTTGTCAATTATTACCTTAATCACTTATGCCATGGGCGTGGGGCGTTGTCAATCCATAAATAATGCCATGGGCGTGGGGCGTTGTCAATGGATTGGAAAAATTGATTATACTATTTTGCGGCACCCTAACTTTTATCAACCGAACGAAGGGCAAGGGTCAATTACTACCCCCTCCCCACGCACCACGCGCCTAGCACCATGGCCACAGCCACGATCGCAATGCCTGCCCACGCGTCCACTATGAACCTGTACACAAGGACGGCTAACGCAACACCTAACAGGCACACAGCGCCAAGCGCCACGCACCATAGAATGTCTCCAATCATTTGTTTATTCGTCCGTTTCATTTGACTCTTTGCTAAATGTGTTGTTTAACTTCTCCATTTGCTCGTCACTTAGCGCCTGTACTCCCTCACCTAGCGAGGTGTGGTCAATCCTTTGGATAGGCTTGCCGTCTACATAGTTCCATATCAATTGGATCATTGCCTTGTCACCTTGCTTTGCTAACTCTAGCACCTTGTCCACTATCTCCAAATCAGCAGAGGCGTGTCGCCCCTCGCCAACAATAGACAAGGCGTTCTTTAACTTGCTAGTCATGTTGATAGCGCCAGCAGGTCGGCCGTTAGGGTTGAGCACTTGACCTTTGGCAAGCTGACCAAGTGCATTGCGCTTTACTTTGACTACTTCTGGCTCGATGACTGGGTCATCTTCCTCATTTAAATCGCTTACAGGCGCGTTTTGCGCCTCGCTTTTGTCTAAATCCTCCTCATTTTCTATTATGTTGCCATTATCATTCTGCATTTGTACTAATTCTACCCTACAAAAGACAAAAGCGCAAGTCACTGTTGTCTGGTGTTCTTGCGCCTGTTGTCTGGTGTTCTTGCGCCTGTTGTCTGGTATCCTTGCGCCTTGTGCCTTATCCTCTAAAACTCTACATCGTCCTCAATAGAGGTTCTATATTTCTCTAAACCTAAAGGGATAAGCTCATTTAATAACAACTCCTCGGCAGTATTCCAATTTGATTTTGCTAGAATACTATTCATGTCATTAAACTTGTCCTCCTCCAATATAACTATAAACCTATATAATTTATCCATGATTTTTTTGTTGATAAGCTAAAAATTTTGCCCTTCTCTCCTCCTTATCGGCAATCAGCGACAATTGCCTCTCCTTCTCCAGTGCCTTTTCACCTTTTGGAATAAGATATTCTCTAACAAGCGCGCTAACAGTCTTATTATTAGTCTTACCAAGCTCAAAAGCAAGAACCGCCATCGACTTAATCCTTTGCTTATTATTCTCGTCTAACATGATCTCCACTCTTTTATTTTTCATATTATCGTAATTTATACCACCAATAATACCCTACATAATATCAAATCGTATATTTTATAGCAATTGACAAACAACGCTATTTAAGGTGAAACAGTCCATTTTTCCGTTAGCATAAAAAAATCGTATATTATTTAATACGAAAGAGCCTACAAAACTATCAAAACACACAAAACACAAGCCAAACGAGCCTTTATATTAGCCATCAAAAAGAGAAAACCCTCAAAAGAGGGCTATAAACAACAACATATTATACAATATCGTCGCCATTCGGAGGCGACCTCCCCGTGTGGGGGGTCTAGCCCCCTAATGGTACACCTGTCAAGAGAAAAAGTCAAGACACGAACACCAATACAACACAGAACCAACGCACCTGTCAAGAAAAGCGACCCATTCTGCCCCTCAATAGTTATCCACAGTCAGTCGATCAAAAGTACTTGACAATGATATGGTATTTGATACACTTTAATACAGATCAGGCAACTGGTCATACTAACAACTAACAACATATAACATGGAAAACAAAAAAGAAATCGAGCGTATCACAAAAGTGATTGAAAATATCAAAGGGCTAAACGATAAAGACGAACTAATATACTTTATTGAAGGCTACTTATACGGCGACAAGACAGTCAAAGATCTGGAGGACTATATATCAGAGTACGCAGACGGACGAGTACCTGTATATAATCACGACATTATAAAGGAATGGGGCGACACACCAGACGCACATGAGCTAACTCTTGAAATTGTTGGAGAGTACGAGCCAAAGAAATCAATCATTGAAATGATGATGAGCGATTTATACTTCTGGCACGAGGAACAGTTAAGAGAGGACTACAACACACTAATGGAGACATTAGAGGAGGAGGAATAAAAGCGGTTTTTACATTGCGAAATTTATCAATCTAATTAAATAACACCATGCAACAAGAACATACACCACTAGAGAACTTACAAGATGAAATCCACAACACACTTTCAGAAATGGAAAATAGTGATGAAAGTATGAAAGTGTTGGAGAAAGCTATGAACTATTTTTGCGGTACTTGGGATATTTGCGAGGGTTTCAAGCACGCAATTATGGAAACTGTTGACGACCAAGTCAACAATCACGGCAACGAACAGCAACAATCAGACTTCAAACGATTATTAGATATCCTTAATAATGCAATATAACCATGCAACACTCGCAACTATACAAGCAATTCAGGCGCAAGCGCCACGCCAAGATAGCAACGGACATCACAGCTATGGCACTATTCATAGTCGCCCTTGCCTTGGTATTACTAACCATTAAATTCATATAAACATGACAATAGCACAACTAATAACAGCACTGGAGAAAGTGGAGGATAAAGAGGTACAGGCAGAACTCTACACGAACCCTGATAGCTTTCAACGGCTAACAGTACAACACCAACTGGACGGCACAGCATATATTATGATTGACGGACATAGGAGCGAACCCAAGACAATTGACATATTATCAGAGAATATTGGCGATAACCACTATTAAACATGAAAAAATACAAAACAAAATCAGAGAGGCAGTCGACCGATACAAGAAAGACAACCCTCTTAATGCAGGAGAAAACACAGCGGTGGAGTCTATCAACGGCATACTGGCGTTATTAGACTATTTACAGGAGGCAGACGAAGAAATCACAATCCATTGCGACAATTGTCAGCACGAAATAACAATATAACACCATGCACATCTATAAAATACAAAACATCTGGTACATCACAGTACGCAAAACCCTGTCGGTACACCAAGACTATGACCTAGACAAGGCGCTAGGCGAGGCATTAACAGCGATAACAAACAATTAACATGACAAAAGAACAACAAATATATCTATCTACACTCAAAGATCTTGCAAAGAATGGTTTTGGAGGTGTAATAGCTGATTATAAAGGAAAAAAGATGACCATAAACGAGATTATCAAACAATTAACAAACAATTAATATGGACGAATCAAATAAACAGTATGCAGAGAAGTTAAAAGAAACATATATCTTTCTTACCGAACAGGGCTTCTTTCTTTTGGACGAAGAAGAAGACGGCACAGACATTTGGCGACAAGGAAAAGACAAGCCTAAAATGGATATAGAGATAAAATTTATCAGACACCTAGATAACTTATAATAACCATGAACATTAGACAACTACGCAAGGACACGTCCCTTTATTTCGAGCGCTTTAACGAGCAACATGAGGACAAAGAAAAAGTAGAAGATCTGCTAATCAAAGCTAATCAGCTATTGATAGAGTATTTATCAATCACAGATCGTGATGATGATGTGACATATATCAAGCACGCCGATAACGATAAACTATAATGAAAATCAATCAAGACAATGTGACAGAAGTAATAACACAAGCTAAAAAATCATTAAAGAACGCAAACAAATTTAATCCCACAGAAGAATTTAATCCAATTAAGGCAGATGATGAGAGATTAAAGCAAAGAATAAAAGCAGTAGAAGATCTTGTTGACTTAATCAATCATGTTATTGACATGAAACTAACAGACATCATACCCCTTATAAACGAACAGCACATGACCTACGCGCAGATCGCCAAGCGCTACAACCGAACGCCTATAACAGTGAACAGGTGGGTGGCAAAGCTACGCAAGGCAGGATACGCCGTACTACCGCACCAAGGGCGACCACGATTAACAATTAAATAAATAGTAATATGAAACACACAACACAACCATCAGAAAGAGACTTAGGTGAAATGAAAGAATTATTATGGGAACTATTGACGGAGTTTAGAAGTCAAACACATGAATATAGAAGAAAGGTAGATGAAAACGGCTTTGACTTTAATGATTTCGCCAATTGGATCAGGCGTATTAATGTGACCGATCAACAATTAAATAGATAGTAATATGAAACGAGAAAAAAGAATGGGTAGGAAACTACAAAAAGACGACCTAATGGACGCCCCACTTAATAATGAAAACCCTTATACATCGAGATTGCTTGACTAAAACTCGACATCTTCTTCAACAGTCGCGTCACGACTTTCTATATTGTCAGTCACTGTCACGGATTCTATACGCCGTACAACCGCATAATCGTCTTTATTCTTGAAAGACCATGACATCGAGTCCATACCACCGCCACCGCCACGAACAACAACTCCAACAGCCGAAAGGTTCTGGAGTATTGTTTGTATTATCTCGGATTTCAACCCAACGCGATCGGCAATAGTCGAGGTAGTGACGGCGTGTTCAAAATCTTGCTCTGCTAGTATATGCAGACAGGCACGCTTCTCCTCGTTAGCCAACGAGTAGCCAGTCCAGTCAATGATTGCCAACTCACGCTCGCCAAGCTCATAACTCCCGGTATCGGCATGTCGCATGATAGCCAACGCCTTAGCGATAGCTGTTAGTTGCAACGCCACACGCATAGGGTAGGCAGGCACAGGCAGTCGGTCAATATCTCCATTCCATTCCTTGTGGGAAGCTGTACGCACTGTTTCAGCGAAGGTAGCCACCTGTATTATGCGCTGTACTACGGATTCATCTAACTCAACGTGTACATCAACATGCGACTTAACAACCTCCTCAATGTATTCTCTATATAGGTCAGCCAACAGCCCGTCTAGCTCTTTACCAAAAATGTCACGATTTAGCGCCAAGTGCGTAGCCTTCTTAGCGTCAAACTCTTTCATTCGATAGTATATAAAACGCTCTCCCATGTCTGCCACCTCTTCAAAGGTTGCATATATAGAGGGTGTAGACCCAGCGATCACGCCCAAGTAGCCAGACCACTTCAATGGTTCTGTGAGGTTACCACTATACTTGGTCATCTCGCCGTCAAAGAGCATACGGAACTGTGACAGGATAGTCGCGCGACTTTCACCACTCTTGCTCATAAGGACAGTAAGGTCGGAAATAGCAAGCATACCTTGCGCCCAGTTACTGCCGTCCTTGTTCTTAAGTAGTGATGTATTACCCTCCTTGCTTTTAGCGCCAGACAATAGGGTGTTCTCGGTAAGGTCATCTACACGCTTGATAAAATCTTTGTTGGCTTCTGCAATGGGTCGTAGGATTTGCGACTTACCACCAGAAGACGCACCGATAACAACTGCCCAGACAGGGTCGGTTAGTTTAAGCCTGTTGGCGATGACAGTGGCAACGGAGAAGTCGATGACTGATGTGTCGTCAAAGTACTGGTACTTCTGTATTTCTTTTTTGATGTCTGGTAGTGTCATAATTTATTTATCTCCTTAACTGCCTCACTAAACGACACGCCATGCAGGTGCATGTATGCCTCTATACTATCCACAACCTTGGAGCAACCAAAGCAATAGCAATTGTTACTCTTAGGATAGTAAGTAAGAGAGGCGTTAGTATCGTTATGCCAAGGGCAATTCATTTTATTGTTTCTAAACTCCAATAGATTAGTAAGTGGATACTCCTTAGCGTTAGTAACCGCGTCAGAGGAGAACGTCTTGCGCTTTGTGTCCACAGGTGCTATCTTAGTATGCTCCTTGAGGTATGCCTCATGAAAGTGTACAGACTGAAAAATAGCAATACGCCTGTGCATATCCTCCGTTACCTCCTCAATATCCTCAAAGCAACGTGCTGTTTTCATAAGCTCATGCAAATCTCCTCCGTGAATAACCATATCGGAGATGTCGTTAATCTCACTATCATTAGGTATAGGAAATAGGACAACTTTAGCCCGAGGTAAATAGTTAAGTATCTTAACTGTACCCTGCGCACCTGCCTTGTCATCGTCCATTGCAACCAACACCTCCTTATCATTTAGTAGCTCAGCCCAATCCTCTTGGAACGACAACGCACCGCCAGTGCTAGTCACTGCTGGAATACCGTTTGACCAACATACAAGAGCGTCATTTTGTCCCTCACAGATAACGACAGTGCTTTCGTCTTTTATCTTATCAGCACCATATAAAGAGACACTAGCGCCCTTGTCATACATATACTTAGGATCCATTTCAGACACAGGATCTCTTCGATAATTACAAAATATTGTTTTACCTTCGAGATTTCGCACAGGATACACAATTCGATTGCCGTCCCAACTAATACCAAAATCCTCTAAAGTCTTTTCGCTTATTTTCCTTTCTGCAAAGAATTGTTTTATGTGATCTGGTAAATTCATATTTTGTTTAGTATTGCACAATCTCCAAATTCTTCTTTAGCGCGCTCATTATATACTTTCGCCGCCTCGATAGCCGTCTTATATGTTCCGAGTGAGAGAAGTTTGTTGTCAACTCTTATGCGCGCCTCGTATGGTTTCGTATTCTTTAGTCTCTCAAAATAAGAAACACCGCGATAACCGCTCTTATTCTTCCTAACAACATTATGTGCGTTCTGACTCTTAGTAACCACTCTTAGATTTTCTCTACGATTATCTAATCCATCATGATTGATATGATCTACGACCACGTCACCCTTAGGTTTCATTATAAGGTTGTGCATGAATAAGCTTTTATCTCTCGATAAACTGTGTTGAGCATATCCATTCTTTCCATTAGTCCTCCCCGATTTTCTATAATGCCACTTATATTTATTAACCAATTCATAATCTTCTTTATCTACTATTGCCACCCTCCCCTGTGTTAGTTCTATTTCCATGATTCTATTATTAACAAAAAGCGAATACCAACTGCTCGCCTCACACAAAGGCATTGGTATCCGCTTACTATTAATAATATGTAAAGAATGTGATATTTGCATACCAATAATTATACTCTGACTTTCCACATCTGCCAAATGGCAACCTGTGGATAACCTGGCGTAAGTATGATAGGATAAACACATGCAACTTTACAACCACCAACAAACTATTGTCGATGACGACATGGACAAGTGTCTTCTCGCACTAGGAACTGGCGCTGGTAAAACTTTTACAGCACTACATCTCGCTGTTGGCAAGACACTGGTCATCGCTCCCAAGACAGTTCGTGATGATCGTGTATGGGAAAACAATCTCGACAAGTCAGGTGTCACTAATGTGTCACTCACAGTGATAAGTAAGGAGGACTTCAGACTTGATAAGTTTCCACGCATTCACTACGACACTATCATAGGTGACGAGGCACACGTCCTCGCTGGTGTAACACCAGACATGCGGACTGTTAAGCGTAAGCCCGTGCCTAAGTGTTCTAAAATCTATGAGAAGTTCATGGAATATATACAAGAGTTCCCTCCTAAGCGACTGTACCTCGCCACAGCCACTCCTATACGCTCACCTATGACAGTCTATGGACTTGGTGCAATGCTCGGTCGCAAGTGGAACTTCTACGAGTTCCGTGACGCTTTCTACTTTCCTGTAAAGAAAGGCTACCGCGAGTTCTGGATTCCGAAGAATGACCCGTACACCAAGGAGAGGTTAGGTAAGGTGGTACAGAAGCTCGGATACACAGGTCGCCTTGATGATTACTTTGATGTGCCAGAACAGACATATCGTGAACATAAGGTAGAGCAGACGGCTGATCAGAAGAAGGCTATCAAGGATATTGCCCTAGAGTTCCCTGACCCTCTTGTGTTGACTGGTAAGAGACATCAGATTGAGAATGGTGTCCTTAAGGGTGATGATTTCTCACCTGATGTCACAATTTGTGACCTCAAGACAGAGGCAATACTAGATTTTGCCCTGGAGTTCCCGAAGATGGTGATATTTACTAAATACACACAGCAGATTGAGAAGATCAAGGACGCATTAAAGGACTATAAGGTACTCACACTGCAAGGAAGTACAAAGGACAGAGAGAATGTTCTAAAGGACGCAGAGGCTTCTGATGAATGTATTATCATTATACAGTCGCAGATTAGTGCAGGGTACGAGTTGCCCAGCTTCCCTGTTGTAGTATTCGCCTCTATGTCCTACTCTGTTGTTGATAGGATACAGGCAGAGGGGCGTGTCTTGCGTGCCAACGCCCTGAAGAAGAACTTGTACATAACACTGGTGACTAAGGGTGGGGTTGACGAAGCAGTAAATAAGAGTATTAATAATAAGGTAGACTTTAGTGAAAAGATATATGCACAAGAGAGAGGCTGAGTTCCAAACATACTTTAATAGTTGGCTACGTAACGTCCACAAGGAGACGGGGCTTTATGAGTTAAAGGTGGCTGTCACAGACAAACTGCTTATGTCACGACTTGAGGAACACCAGAAGGACTGGCTACTGGCAGTGAAGCATGGTACAGCAGTACACAAGATGCCAGACGCAGGATTCACCAACCCTGCTGACTGTTGGTGTATGACGGAGCAACCCGCCTATGTAGTTGTGAAGTATTATGGAAAGGAGGACTTCTTCCTTATAGACATTGACGACTGGTGCAAGGAGACGACTAAATCCCTCAAGTACGAAAGGGCGAGAAAGATCGCCTCCGTTATATCATATAAGATATGTCAAACGTGCGGTAAACATATACCCATGTACAAGCAAAAGTATTGTAGTGACAAATGTCAGAGACAATAAAAAAGCACCCGTAACAGGTGCTTTTTTCACCAAGTGAAAACCGTTTCTTAAAACGCCTCTTCCTCTGACTTTGTTTCTTCAGCAGGCGCTTCTTCATCTTTAAAGAAGTCGTCCTCTGGCTCTTGTGAACCTCCGTCTGCCTTGTCAGCGTCTGTTAATTCCTTAACAGTTTTACCACCCTCACTTGCTGAGATGTTCTCTCCATAGTAAGTGAAGATCTTTGCTCCATTCTTACCCTTTGATACAGGATCTTTGATCTCTGTAAGCTCAATAGTAAGTGGGTCTCCTACTCGCAAGTTATCTGTTGCAGATAGTACGAATGGTAGGAACTTCACGCCTACGTTGATAAGCTCTCCATCAAGTTGCTTGATAGTGATACCTCGTTGCTCTGAGAAATCATCCTCTTCTGGTCGGTAGAAAGCATCAGCGATGTATCCCTGTACTTTATCTCCAACCTCTGATCCCTTCCAAGACTTCCAGTTTCCCCAGGCCTCGTCCCTTGGTCTTGTTAGCGATTGCTCTTTGTAATTGTCGAAATTTGCGTCTGTCATGTTGTATTTCGTTAGTTATTAATGAGGGTTATTCACCCACATTAAAAGTGTATCTTAAACAGGGATATTGTCAAGTGGATAACTCTACTTGCGTTGTGTATACATTATGCTAATATTCACATATGGGGATAACCCATATTAATAACAAATAACACAGAAAATAATATGATAACAGAAGGACAAGTATTAATAGTCGCACTTGAATCGGGATTGGCAGGATTTTTACTAGCACTATTAATTATGCTTATAGTATGGAGTAACAACCAATAATATGTATATAAAATCACCAACAGAGGTGCTAGAGGAGTTAGCACAGCTAAGAGAAGAATCAATAGAAGCAGACGTAGAAGAACCACAACCAGAACAAGTGGAAGAACCAATACAAGAATAATGACTAAACCAAAACACGACACAAAAATTCCAGAATACAACGCATGGAGGAATATGCGCCAGCGTTGTACTTATAAAGCTGGACACCTGTATAAATACTATGGCGCTAGAGGTATTCGTGTTTGTGATAGATGGGACAGTTATGATGTTTTCTTTGCTGATATGGGAGAAAAGCCAGCACCTGACTATGAATTAGATAGAATAGACGTGAATGGAAATTACGAACCAAAAAACTGTCGCTGGGCTAATAAGAAAACCCAACAAAGAAACCAACGGCGAACAGTGTTCATCACACACAACGGAGTAACTAAGAAAAGGTGTGAGTGGGCGGAGGAGTTGGGAGTTAACGAAAGCACAATACGAAAGAGACTTGTGAGAGGTCATACAGTTGAAAGAGCACTGAGTCAGTATAACCATAGAATGAAACATGAAACAAAACTATAATCTCCCAAAACCCTATTTGTCGTACAGTGCGTTTTCCATGTGGAACGCTAGCAAAGTAAGCTATCGTAAGAGATACTATCTCAACGAAAAGCCCTTTCAGACAGCGGAAACTATCTTCGGGAAATGTATCGCCGATAAACTTGAGGTTGGCGATGCTCCTGATGGCATTGTTAAATATGAAAAGCCGGAGTATCGAGTTGATGTGGAGTTAGATGATGGCTTGAAATTGTTAGGGTATTTAGATGGGTTTAATCCCAAGGACAACAGTATTGTGGAGATAAAAACAGGTCACTTAACCAAGGACGGCAAAGTGCCCTGGAACAAGCTCAAGGTACGGAAGCACAAGCAGTTGGTATTCTACTCACTGCTAGTCCAGCTGAAGCATGGCTCTGTTCATCCAGAGACAACACTCCAGTGGTTCGAGACTGCATTCCAGTACGAGACGCGAGAGTTCGATGGTCACATCCTGAAAGGTAAGACAAAAAATCTTGCCCTAACGGGAAGAGTTGAAACATTCAAACGCAACATAGAACAATGGGAAATAGACAAGATGAAGGAGGAGATTATTGAGGTTGCGCACGCAATATCTAACGACTATACAGAATGGCAAGCAAAAAACAAATAAGTGAATATTTCAGCCGAATGGCTAAAGAGAATCATCGGAAGAACCCACGCCCGAAGTCGTTTTACCGCGACATGGTAAATAAAAGATGGGAAAAGGAGAAATTATCAAATAAGAAAAAATAACCATGAACGAGGAAAAACTAGAAGCATACGCAAACATAAAGAAACAGATCAAGGAGCTTGAGGTAGCAGAAAAAGCCCTGAAGGCAGAAGTGCTTGATGAAATTCTTAAGGCGGGCGAGAAGCACGTGGTACGTCCTTACGGGCAATTCACAAAGTGCGTACGAAAGACCAGCTGGAAGTACTCATCAGACTTAACAGAGGCACTAGAGGATATTGACATCAAGAAGCTCGATGAGCAGGAGTCTGGTGTTGCTAAGTGCAAGGAGACAGAGTATATAACATTTAAATAATATGAACGCAAAAGAACTCATGGAGGCTGTCCAAGATCACAAAAACAACAGGAAGGACTCTGGTCTGTACCGAGATTATGCGACTGGTGAATGGGTAGCGTGGGCACGTAAAACCAGGCTAGATGATTGGGGTGATGGTGAAAGGGAATTTCGCGGCAACACTCGTGAAGAGGCCGCCAATCTATTGTTATCAGAATTAAATAATAATAATATGAACGCAAAAGAACGTAAGAATCATCCAGTGTATCGAGGAGTAGTTAAATACTTTCCAGATGCTTTAATGGCAGTTGCCAATCTTAGCTTTGTTGCAAACGAGCAACACAATCCTGGAACCGAGATGCACTGGGATAGAAGTAAGTCGGGAGATGAAGGTGATGCACTCATGAGACACCTCATCCAAGCAGGTACAATGGATGATGATGGTATGAGGCACTCTACCAAGGTCGCGTGGCGAGCACTCGCCCTCTTGCAGAAGGAGATCGAAAACGAATAACAAAGAAAAAAGCACCTATCACTAGGTGCTTTTTCTGCAATAAAGAGTTCAATCTTTACTTATTCTGCTGATTCTTCTGTAGCTTCTTCAGCTACTTCTTCTGCTTCAACAGCAGGAGCTTCTTCAACAGCTTCTGGTGCTACATTTTCTTCTGACATAATGTAATTTATTGTTATCGATACTAATAAATGTTGCCTTTTACCGTCATGCTGGACGATTATTCTCTAAGAGTGGGTGGTAAGGATTTCGTTTTAATGGTCACCTTACAGGACTTTTATCTGGCTGTTACAGACACTCTATGGGTACCCACGTGTCTCAAGGAGACGGTTTCCCACCAGAAAGGGTTATCAACCTTTATTATAGTCAGACTATACCCGTACATAATTCGTATAGCCTCTAGCGTTTCCCTTTTCCGCCACACCCACTCTCAAAGAACAATCTTCTAACCTAGATTAATTATAAACGAAGATAGCCACCATGCAAGGGAAGTTATCCACACCGCAAGTATTGTCCCTATTATTAAACAGATTGTAATGTATATATATTTCATATAAAGAACTCCCCTTGCCCGCAGAATAAACCGCAGGTAGGGGAGCGTGGGTCTACTTCATCTTGCACGCAATAACCACAAGGACTACTGGTACAGTGATTTTGTAAACCACATCAATTATCATAAGTGTAATCATGAGTTCTCCTTAGCATATTAAATATGCGATTAGTATACATACGAACATGGCAATCATTGCCACCTCCTTAGCCCATAAACCCGAAGACCGCAAAGTCCTCAAAGGAATATCGACTGGTTGTGAAGTTCAGCTCAAGCTGAATCCAAGTTTCTCTGAACATATCCGTCTGAGTCATATCGGTTCTCCTGTTTTTCTGTCGTACAAAACAACGTAATAGCGTCCATCCAGCCACGTCCGATTAATCTCCTCACAAATCGCTTGTGGGAGCTTATTTCCGAACATAGCATGCCAGAGTTGGTGACGTTCCACCTTGACGTTACTCAAGTTAGAAGGGTGGTTTGACCCACCCCTCGACTTCGGTCGCCTATGGTGTATGTTTCTGTCCTTTCGCTTACCCTTACGGTAACTCTTTCGTTCCTTCCTCGTCATCTCCTTCCTCCGTTATTGGTTCAGTTGCTCCAACGAGCAAGTAGAAGGTGGGGTGTAATTTAGCTTCCACTTAATCATGCCCCCTTTCAAACGCCTCATTATCATCTTCCCAGATAACATCGTGGGCTGAACCGTTAGCCAGACTGTCCACATAGAACTCCAAGAGTTCCTGTTGTGTTCCACCACGTTTATACATTTGGTGGAATCGAGCCTTGTTAGCGTAACCCTGAGACATGTGAACCTTCAGCTTAGCGAGACTTTTTCGTTTCTTCATCTGCGTTACCTCCATCATGTTCTCGTTCATAAAATCTGCGGAAGCAGTTGTAGTCACACCACCAGTTATGGCAGTGATGAATACCTTTGCCACGCCACAGTTTGTTATTACAGTTGCGACACTTTCTCATAATTTACCTCCATGTAAAAGAACTTACCTACCCTAAGTATACTCCTGTTGTCAAACAAAATCCACCTTGAGAGGTGGATAAGTGTTTTGGTCAAACTCCGATCAGTCCAGTATTATTCATTGCTTTTGTGGAGTCGCGAGAATGACTATGCCTTAATTATATCATAATGGCAAGTTCGGGGCTTATATACTTTGTCCAACATACCCAGGCGTTGATCCCCTGAATATCGTAAACGTACCGTGCCATTGTAATATTGTCATCTAACGAACCTTTATAGTCTAACCCCATCTCTTGTGCTGTTGCGTCCCACGTCTTTTCATTGATTTGAAATAAACCAAAATCTCTCGTGTGAGATACAGCAGACTGATTAAATCCTGACTCACAATTCACGATTGCGAGCATATTATTAGGCTCTTCAGGAAAGGCTAGTCTAATCTTCTCCTCTATTGTCTTTGGTCTTGGTGTAAACTCTGGTACCTCTGGATACTCAATGTTTACTAATAGGTAGCATGCGAATAGTAACATCACAATCTGAATACCTATTATATTTATTGCTGCTTGTTTTATATAGTTGTTATTAGTTCTTACGGTAACTGATCTCATTAGACTCCTAGCAGACTAACGCCAGAAGCCCTTTTGCCCCTCTGAACATTCTACCATCCTTATATACTATTATATCAGCAAAATGGATTATATTACCACAAAAAGTTATCCACAGGGAAGACTTGTCAAGTCTGTATGGTGGGTTATAATGATTCTAATGAATAAGAACACTCATGGTATAATTAAGAAGGAACGAACCTTAAAAGGAGGTAAGATAATGAAGAAGAAAAAAGAAGACATTCCTACCACCATCGAGGTGGAGGAAGAGAAGCCTAAATTCGTAGTCAAAGGTAAGAACATCAGCTGGAAGTTCAAACGTGGTGAAGTGAAGATGACTCTTAATGAGTTAGACGGAATCTTCAACCAGTATTCCAAGCATGGTCTTAACCGTTCACAGGTACAAGTACAGAACGAACATGGATTGACCGCCCTAGAGTGGCAGTCATTGAAACGTACGTTTGATTTGGTTAAGGACAGCGATGTCTTTAGTCCGTACACCCTCTCGCTTTACAGTGAGAAGGAAGCTTGTGACATGATTGCAGCGAAGATTGCTGAGAAGTACACGCCAAAGAATATGCGTGCTGTTGTGGCTCACGAGTCACAGAAGCAACGTAGTCAGGCGTACGACAAAGCGATCAAGAAAGTTGCAGACTTAGACTATCGTAGGCAGATATTCGAGAATGGATTGCTTGAATACGTTACCGAAGCCAAAGACGCTCCACTCGTTAAGAAGTCGAAAGACATCAAAGACGGTGAAGTGGATATCCACGTATGTGATTTTCACATCGGAGCAGAAATTGCAGAAGAGAGAAATCTCCCTGCTTTCAATGCAGACGTGGTAGTCGAGAGACTTGCAGAAGTTGCACGTGAAACAAATTCGCGTAAAGCCAAGAAGGTCAACCTGATTTTAAACGGTGACTTTATTGAGACCTTTACAGGATTGAATCATATCAACTCTTGGAAGAACATCGACAAGAAGTATGGCTACGGTGTTCAAGCTACCATCAAGGCGACTGAAATACTGACACAGTTTGTTAGCTCGGTTACTAACGTGAACAAGGTTGTCCTGATTGCAGGGAACCACGATCGCGTTACGAGCAATAACAAAGAAGACGTGGCAGGTGAAGTTGTCCAGTGGGTACATCATATCCTAGAGCTACGATTCGGGAAGAAGTTCCCTGTCGAATGGCATAAGGACGTGTACACACATGTCATTGACGGTTGTTCGTTTATTTACACTCATGGACACTTGGGTATCTCTAAAAAGAACCCTGACCATATTGTTAATCAGTATGGGACTCCAGGAATGTTTAATCTTGTCGTGATGGCACATCTGCATAGTCGAAAGATTCTGTCAGACAATCATCACAATAGGACGATACACGGGCCGTCTATATTTACGGGAAACGACTTCTCAAAGGGACTGGGTTATTCCAGTCTCGCAGGATTTCTTTACATCAAAGTAAAGAACAATCTTCCTGTGGTTGTCGACCACCCTATAACCTAAACAAAGCCCCAAGCGAGAAATCGTGCGGGGCTTATTAATATTATGAAATCAAAGAAACTACTAAAAGAATTAACAGACTACTGCGAGGCAAATCCGAACCAGAGATTCTGGCAAGCATTGAGTAATATAACGGGTAAGTATGTATTCTTTGCTGACGAGCTTGATATTGAAACAATGAAGCCTCAAGGACTAAAGGACACTTACTACATAGAATAATATGAAAGAACTAAAAACATACTACAAACATTACGAAACAATATATCCAGAGCTAAGTAGCTTCATGCACTTCCTGAAGGCTGTTCGACATACAGAACCAAACGATCGAATACTGACTAAAGGATTTGATGAGTTAGTGGACAAGAAAGAATATCTTGTCAGTGAACGACGCGCTTTGCTAAATTGGATGAAAAACAACAACGGAGCTTAAAATAGGGGTCTGAGATACCCTTATTCTTAGCCACGCGTTTTACCAAATAGATGCAAAATTGCCTCCTAAGCCACCTTTTTAATTAAATAATAAATGAGTACCAAATTAACCAAAAAAGAGCAAATTGAGTATCACCAGGCCAAGGTCGTCAGTCACATGGCGGCACTCAACAGGCTGTGCGGAAAGAAGTGTAAATGCTCACGAGAGAACTTGTCCTTAGTCTGTCTGAAGCACGGACGAGTGATCTCATCTGGCAAGTGTCCAAAGTGCGATGGGCTGGCTGGAGTGAACATTGACTTTATTGAATAGAAAAACCACCATCGACCAGGTGGTTTTAATCTACTGTTATTAAACTTAGCCTACTTTTTCTTAGCAGGCTTTTCTTCTGCCTTCTTTTCTTCTGGTTTCATTTGTAATGCTTCTTTTATTTCTTCCATAAGACCACCAACAGTAAAGTAAGGTTGAGAACCTATGTTGTTGACCATCTTCTGCAATAATTCATTTGATATATTCATGTCTATATTCTACCAACTAAACAGCACACTGACAATCATATCTTTTCATAAGCTGTCGCAACAATTTACATATAGAGTTCTCTTTTACCTCAATCGGTTTGATAGCGTCAACAAACTC
>Ga0208793_1000330_pt1 | contig 33002 bp, 38 predicted proteins | sample 17_taG_FD_184092 | JGI IMG/M metagenome (GOLD analysis project Ga0208793, IMG submission 184092) | Marine viral communities from the Subarctic Pacific Ocean - 17_ETSP_OMZ_AT15314 metaG (SPAdes) (version 2) | ecosystem: Environmental > Aquatic > Marine > Oceanic | place: Pacific Ocean | collected... | reverse complement strand
TACAACAAGTATTCCTAGGGCTGCTAGTATACTTTTTGCTCCGTACATTTTGCTACGCCATTGAGAGATATCATCGACTTTGGTTTCTACCTTTTCTAAATTTTTAGAAAGGTTTTCATTGAGGGCGTTCTGACTTGATATATAAGAATCTAATCGTTCCATATAAACTGCTAAATTCACTTGTGTGTCCTTGTTGGGCACTTATCAGTCCTCACAAAATGTTGTTTATAAATTAGCAGGGGGACCGAAGCCCCCCCGCAAGTATCATCACTAAACTTATGAGTTTAGGTCAGCTATTTTTGATTGTACAAAAATGTTGTTACATCGCATCTCAGCCATAGTGTAGAGTAATCCTCTAACAACTAGTGCATTTGCTGCGAAGTAATCTCTGTTCTCTACGTACTGTGTAGGTTGAGCAACAGCGATTTCTAGGTAATCAGTATCCAAAACGTACACGTTTGAACCAAGAACTGCATCAGCTGTTGATACAGACTTAGGTGTGTCAGCGTCTGGGATAATTGGGATACCTTGATAAGTAGCCAATACTAGTCCAGTTCTTGTACCCGGGAAAGTCTTTTCAGACCCTACACCAACTTGGTACTCTTCCTGTCCTAAGTATCTTTGGTTACTGTTTAGCAATCTTTCTAAGTTGAAGTATTGGTCGTGTCCCAAAAGGATTAGTTTTGGTTCTCCACCATTCTCTCTTATTTTTTGGATTGCTGTGTCTAGTAAGTTTAGACTTAGAGCTCTTCCTGTTCCTGAGTTGTAAGAAACAGAAGCACCTGCGTTCCAAGCACCTGCTGTTCTTCCAGCTAGAGTTAGGTCATAAGCTCTTGTTCTAGCTTCACCACCACCAACTGCAGCACCATCTTCTGAAATAATATCATCGATAGATGTTAAACCTGCTCTGTTGTAAATGTAAGCTACGTCACCATCAGCGAATGTAGTACCTGAAGCAACTGTAACCGCACCAGTAGATGTGTTTACAGCGGAAACAACTGAACCAGAAGTTCTGTCGTGTCCTGTAGCAGAGACATCATATTGTCCTACTGCATCACCAATCTTAAAGTTCTTAGCAATTGCTGCTGGAACTGTGAATGATGTTGCTCCACCAGCAGAAGTCAAGTAAGCTGAACCTGCTAGTAACTCTTCGTTCATTTCTTTGATGTGGTCTAACTGAGCGTTTTCGTTTTCCAACGCAAGAACATCCCCAACACCACCTTCTAGTTGTGCTGTGAATACTGATTTCACTGAAGCACCGAATGTGGTTGATACTATTCTAGGCAAGCTAGATACAGTAGCAATGTTGGAAACGTCAACTGTTGGTAAACTTCCAGTTTCAGTTACTGGTCTTGAACGGCTAGAACCTCTGTCAGTTCTTACCCTCCAACCAGCTGTGTTACCCCAGACTACTCTTGGGATAGCATTGAAGAATCTAGTTTGGTTGTTTAGTGCTTGCCAAACTTTTCTTCCATATGTTGTGTTGAATATTCCTGTAGCAGAGTCTACTGTAAAGTAAGATTGTTTCTGAAGGTATTCTGGACCGAATACAGACTGATACAGACCTCTTTGAGACTGTGCAAGATATTCACTTAAACTTGGGTTTGCCATGTTTATAATCTCCTATAGTTTGTTTTGATTAACCTAATAGTTCTCTAGGAACACCGTCAGTGTTTCCAGTTTCTATTTGGTGTTGCATTCTTCTTAATTCAGAATAAGAAAGTTCAGCTAGTGCAGCTGGTGTGTCTTCAATAGCGGTTGATTTTTGAATAGGTGTAGAACCATCTACTCCTAATCCATTAACTACTTTTGGAGCTTGCAATCCAGTTTCTTCCCTGAATCCCATTTTTCTTAGTCTGTTTTCAGATTCTGTTTGGACTGCTTTGGAAATACTAGCTTCTGTGTCAGCAAGTTGCTTCTTCAAAGAGTCTAGTTGCTTTTGCATTTTTTCCACGTCGTCCTCATCATCGTCCATTCCCTTCTCTTCTACAGGTTCGTCAGATGCATCGTCATCATCGTCCTCTTTGTACATTCCCTTCTCTTCCTTGTCCTCATCGTCGTGAGCACCTTTTTCCATGTCTTCATCTTCATCGTCACTACCCATGTCGGCAGCTTGGATTGTGTTTTGCTGGTCTTCTATTTTAGAAGAAATTCCAGCAGCTGATTCTGAATCGTCAGAATTTTGAGGAGTTCCACCTGTTGGTTTTGCCTTTCTTTCGTCTCCACTAGCGTCAGAGCCAGCATAACTGTCTCCCTCACCGGCTTTCAACATAGCAACAACTTCAGTGGCAACTGATTTAACGAGTTCTGATTGAGCTTTCGCCATTTCTTTTTCGTTTTCCTCAGCTTCTGCGTCTTCCTCTTCCTTAGCCAATCTAATGTCCATTTTTTGTAGGACTTCGGCTACAGCAGCAAGAGCTAGGTTAGTTCCCTCCATTTGCTTCTCAAGTTTGTCTGAGATATCTGCCATAGTATTTACCTCCTATGTCTGTTGTTTTTATTTCATTGACATAAAAGGTTGGTCTTAGCCATCCGACCCTTTATAATAAAATATAACGTTATATTTAACGTTAGTATATTATACTACGAAAAACAGAAAATCCTACTAAAACTAGTTAGGGTTATAATATAAAACTAATTATTCTGTTTCTGGGAGACCGATTGTGTCTAATTGAATCATTTCATTACGGAAATCATAAAGTGGAACTTGTAAAAGTTTTTTGAGTTTATCGCATTGGTTGCCTTCTGGGAGTGATGCTTCTACTAAATCTAAAATTTTACCGACCATTTTAGAATGTCTAGCTATTATATACTCTTGTGTGGGTGTTATTTTACTTACGTCTACCATTTTAGGTACCTCCTTGCTTGTCTTGCTGTATTACAGCGTCTAAATTGAATCCAAATCCTTCTAAATATTTACGTTCTCTACCAGTTAAAGAAGCTAAAACTTCTTGATAAGCTTGTGTTACCCATGGTTTACCTTCAGAAGCCTTATCCGTAGTGTACCACCCTCTTGGAGCTTTATCCCATTTCCTAATTCGTTGGTTTTTAAAGTTCCTACCTTCCGGATAACTGACTGGTCTGTTAGAACTCCCCGCATAATCCCCTGTTTTTATCGGATTTTTATATCTCCTAATGTGGTCTTTTGGGAATTGTATATAATCTCCCGCATCTTCAGGCTCTCCATCATGAAGTTGTTGGGCATATGGGGCAGAGTAATTTATCGAAAATCCTGTCTCACCTATGCTTACCGACCCAGACTTTTTTAGATTACCTGTTTCCCCTTGAGGTACAAGTTGTTGAGCTCGGTCGTAGACTTGATTAGCTAATGTAGTTAAACATGCTTTTCTAAACCCTTCACTGAACTCATTCCAAAGTTTGTTTTGTTTTGCAGATAACGTCATACACTATTATACTGATGTATTAGATAAATCTGTCCATTTTTCTGGGATTTTGTCTATAAACTTTCGTTTACTCTTATCATAACGATTCAAATAAATAACATCTCTACCCACATAACCATACTTTGGGTGCCAATAAGTAACTATTTGTTTAGGTTTAGTAGCCGCTTGTAATCGTTGAAGAGCAAACTCATCTGGACCTTTCATGGTTCCACATATATGTAGCTCTCCTGTACCTATATCTAATTCATCTATTCTGTGAAAATGCCCAATCATTACACTATCAAACTCTTGCTCTAAGTCTTCATCAAGAGCACCTTCTATCTCACGCTGTAGATTCTTCCTAAATTGGAATACACTTCGTAGTTTAGTTATTGAATTTAGTATTGCTCCACTACTTCCAGCCCCCGATATACAATCTCCGTGAGTAATAAGAACTACCTTATCATGCACTTTGAATGTAGTCATAAAGCTTTTAGGAATATGGAACTCTATATTTTCTTGGTTCTTACAGAAAGAAGCAATCCATTGGTATAACATATAATCCCAATCCATGAATTTGTCTTTCATAGGAGGCTTTCTAGTCATCCTACCATGATTACCAACTACACATGGGACTTTGATTTTTGTGAAATGTGGGGCTAAGTACATCAAAGCTTGTCCGATAATACTAGCTCCTCTAATCATTTGGTCCATACAGTTAGCCATATTAGACCTAGCTAACTCTTCGTGTATGTCTCCACTAATCATGTCACCTAACATAGGTATAATTAGTTCATCTACTGGGGCTATCTGTCTTCTATAAGATGCGTGTTTTAGTATTTGGTTAGCCCAACCATACATCCGTTTATTAAAGACCTCCAAGTTGTATTCGTTCAATCCTCTCATCTGGTCTTTATACACCTGCTCACCTACATGTGTATCAGATAAAGGGGTAACCATAACTTGTGCTTGATGTCCAAATGGGGTCTTATCGGTTTTTTCGATATATTTTAGGGGTACTGATGGGAAAGCTTTGGTGTGTTGTTGTATAGTCTCTATAATAAGGTCTTGTTTAGTATCATCTTTTAAAGCCGCTTGATAAAGCTTTTTATAAAAAGATGCTTCACTCTTTTGGGTAGCAACCTTTTTATCAAGTTTTATCCTTTGGGCTAGACTATCTTCCGGATGTAAGACCTGCTCTACCTGAACTCCCTCTATCTCGCTGTCGTGCCAACGTTGAATGGTTGTTCGATGGGTTTCGGTACCGTACTCCTCGTTCATCCAGTTTACTATCGCTGTCCACGTAGCTCCTAGAGCCCTTCTTCTTATTATCTCTGATTTTGCCTGTTCTGGAATCATAGTTCCTCCTTACCTTTACTACCAATATCTTACCGCAAGTAAGACATTGTAAATCTTTATCTTCGTTTATGTACATATGTCCTTGACACTTAGTACACATTCTATCATATAATTTCATTTAAACAAAGGGGCTATCTTTATCGTCTTCTTCTTCAGCATCTATTTTACCAGCGTCTAGGTCTCTATAACCCCCCGCAACTGTTGGTCCTGTTTCTGTCCCCGAACCGTATGATAATTGAACACTTAGCCCTGCAGGAGCTACTTGCCCTGCATCCCCCTTTTCATCAGCCTTATTATTCTTTATGTTTTCTGAATCATCTAAGCTTCTAATTCTATCTTCTACATCTTTCTGAGCCACATCTGCTTCTTTATCTGGCTCTGCATCATATAACACAGGATTCCTAAGTCCATCAGTTTGTTTAGTCTGGTCATTCATAGAAGTAGATGATGTTTGCTGTCGAAACTTTACATCATCTTTTTTAAGTTCATCTTGAACCCACTTTATTAGGTCAACTGTTGATGAAGTAAGTTCTTTCTGCATTTTTCTTTCTGGAGACTGGTCAGTTATAAACAGCCCAAGTCTTTCAACACCACTTCGTTTTTTGCCTTTACGATTTTTATCCCATCTTTTTTTACGTTCTGACCTACCACCGTAGCTAGGAGTAAACACTCCTGTGTCTTGAGACGTAAATACCGTCCCTGCACCACCACCAAACGACCCCGAAGTAGCGGCTCCGCCACCACCACCGTTTTCCTTCAGTAGTTTTTCTAATTCAGGATGAAATTTAAATGTTACTTTTTTTGCATCTTTTTTCACTGATTCACCATCCACTAATATTTCAATAGGATATATTTCATTTAATGTGTTATACCAATAAGCGACTTCGTACCCACCATCATCTAATAATTTTACAAACAAACCTCTGTCATAACTTGGACCATCTTCCATATCGGTGGCTCGCAAAACCTTAGTCTCACCTCGTGGTAACAATAAGTCGTGTTTTATTTCATCAGATTTTTGCTTCTGCAAATCTTTTTTAGAGGCTTTTTTATATGAGTCGTTCTGCCCTCTGGGGTTTGTAATCCAAGACTTATTCATCTTCTATATCAAATTTGGTTGGTTCTGTTGCCTTTGGTCCTTCCTGTTTATTTCTACTGAATCTTGTCGGGTCTCCGAAAGTTGCTTTTTCAATAGTTGTTACGCCTGTAGCCGAAAGGTTTGCTATATACTCGACGTTATTTTCCGAAAACCACATCTGACTCAAGTCTGGAGATACTTGTTTTATTATCGGAGCGGCAAAACCTTTTTCATTCAACGACTGTACCCACGTCTTTGACAGGGTTAATTCGTTTTTATTAGCTCTAGCTTCAGCATACTCATCAATATCTCTTTCTTCGTCAGGATGTTTATCTGCCCAGTTTGGGGTAACTCCCCCAGTCCGACCTTTAAACTTCCTTTGTGACGTTGGAATAGATTTCTGCATCGCTTGGATAGCTAAAGCTTCTTCAGGAGTCACTTCTCCATCAGCATTTAGGTCAACCTCTTGAGTCTCCATTTGCTGTTCTTGTTGGTCTAACTGGTCTTCTTGAAGCTCTGTTTGTTTTTTTACTAAATCTTGCTGGTCTTTAGTTTGTTGTAGAGCTATTTTCTGCTGTTCTTCTGATATCTTAGCCGTTTGAACAGGCTCACCACTCACAACAAACTCTGCCGCATATAAATCAACATCCTGTTCTTTTAGTTTTATATCAAACCCTAATTGAGCAAATTGATTTACTATTTGTATTTTTTGTTGTGCGAAACTCAACCTAGTATTCTCAGCCTTCTCTTCAGGCTGGGGTAATTTTAAGTCATAGTCAGTTATCCCAAAAGCTTCTAATAGTTGCGGGAAAATTTTCTCGTGGAATAATCTTTGGTCTCCTTCAACTACTCTACTCATAACTACTAGTTGTTGTGTCTGAGTAGACATCCCACCAAAAGCTTCAGGAGCTCCCTGCCATGCTGGAGTAACTCCCCACATAGCTGCTACACGTTCCCTGATTTCATCTCTAACAGGTAAGTAATCCATTTCATTTAGAGTGTGGAATAGTCTTACCATGTCTACCCTACCTCTTTGGTTTCTAGCAGATACTGCTACCATAGGTATATAGTTAGGGTCCATTCTTGTTTGAGCCGCAATGTGTTCTCGTTCTTTTCGTAGACTCTCAGGGTCATCAGTAGTTACCATTAACATACTTGCAGGCATTTTTCTTTCGTAAAAATATCTGTAAAGGTTTTTATCCATACCTACTAAAGTTAAAGCCTTCTCAAAAATAGTTAGTATTGGAGACCAACCATATGTTTCTGATGGGGCAAACTTAGATAAGTGAATAATTTCGGAATCGGTAAAGTACATGTGATGACTTCTATGGTAATATTTATACATTGCTGGTTGTAGTTTTACATCACAATCTTCTTTCTCACATGTCCCTGCGGCTTCTTGAATTACTTCCCTATGAATAGGGCAAAGGAAATGAGAATTTTTAGGTAGTCCCGCTTGGTCTAAATCAAATTCAACTAGTGCTGGGTTTAGTCTTCTAATCTCTAGAAGTTTAGTTCTGACCTCTCCACCACCCACATCTTTATATTCTTTAGCTAAATACAAAAAGGCATCGTCTAGAGAGTTCACATCAAAATGGAATTGTCTAAACACCTCTTCCATACTCTGGTCAAATACGTTACAGTCTCGTAACCATTTAGTCAGTCTCTTACGTTGGTCAGTGTCGGGGTTTTCTTTATTAGGTATAATTTCTATACCTCTTCTAAATACTTCCCCTGTAATATGTGTTAGAGGACCCCTGATTTCTTCAACCGATAAGGTTATAGTTTGAAGGTCTTGTACTAACTGTTGTCTGTACGCCATTTGATGACGCACCCATGTATTCACCACGTGGTCAAGACCAACTGTAGGAGCTGCCCCAGTGTCTCCCTGAGATTTCATAACATCCAATAAACTAATTTGTTTATTCAAATCAGCCATTGTCTGTTGCATTTGGGGGACTTGTGGTAGATATTCAGATAATTTCATATTTATTCCCTACTTAGGTTAGATAAGTCTTGCATTGACACCAATCTTTCTATTTTGTCCATAGCTAGAACTTTCAAATCATACGCAGACCTTATCTCTTTTTCTTTTATTTCGTAATCCTCTGACCTTTCGACTGCTCTATTTAGTTCTGATGCTTCTTCTTTCAACTTTAATATTTCCTCATTCAAGGTTTGAATTTCTTGGTCTCTATCTAATATAGTGGCTTCAAGTGCAGCCTCACCAGTACCAAAAGTAGCATTTTCAAGTACTCCCATACTACCGGCTTCTTTTATCAAAGCAATAAATTGACCTTCTGATAATGCTACTACCGCTGGACTATCATCAGGGATGTCATCATCAGCTGTTAGCATCTTTAGGTCAGCATGCCAAGTGTCTAAAATTCTCCATGTATGCTTGTCATCTTTAATAGCCACATACTGTTGACCACCTTCACTCATCATATTACCTAATACCATAAACTTCTCCTAAAACTTCTCTATCTTTATATTATACTATATTTTTTGTATTTATCTTCTACCTGATAGTTCTTGACGCAGTTGATTGTTCTCGTGAACATACTTCTCTTGTAAATCTGTATACAACAGAGTCAACTTATCCACTTTTTCAGTTAGAAGAAGTATCTTAGATTTCACTTCTTCTTGACTATCTAAAATACTTGAGATACCTTTCATCTCCTCTTGATGGTTATAAAAGGTATTGTCAAATTCTTTACGTTGATTATTATCCATTATGTCTCCTTATGCAATAAGACAAACACTATACCCACAAGACTTACATGTTTCGCAGCCAGACTCAAAAACTACGTTGGGAGTATCACAACAGTTATGTTGTGGAACTCTGTAGTTCTCTCGCTTATCTATGGCTTGTTCTTCTATATCAAAACCATCTAATGGTAATTGAGAAGACTCTTTTTTAGTTCCTTTTACTAACACTTCTTTTTCTCGGCTACCTGCCCTGTAGACAGTGATTCCCTTACATCCTTCTCTCCATGCTAACATATATGCATTTTCAACATCTTCTTTAGTAGCACTGTTGGCGAAATTTATTGTCTTAGATATACCTGAATCTACGGCTTCTTGAAAAGCAGATTGCATTAGAACATGGTCCTGTGGCGAAATAGTGGGGGCAGTAGCATAAACTGCCTTAGTCCACTCCGGTACTTCCGGAACGGTTTCTAGTGAACCCCCCTCAGCCAAATAATCCATCAAATCGTCAGAATAAAACCCGTGTTTTTTAGCATCTGCCTCGAAGTATTTATTTACGTAATTCAGAGTTTTGCCTTCTAGTATATTTTGTTTTTTCCAAGCTAACGCAAACGTGGGTTCTATACCACTAGATGTGTCAGCTATCATTGATATTGTACCTGTAGGAGCAACTGTTAATCTACAGTGATTCCTATAAGCTTCTGTATCCTTATCGTAGTTACTATTATCCCATGCTGGGAAAGTTCCTCTAAACTTAGCTAGTTCTATTGACTCATCATCTGACCATTCTCTAATTTTAGCCATGACCTTTTCCCCTACTTCTCTAGCTAATTTAGAATTATATGGTATATGCATTTGTATTAGTAAGTCTGCAAAACCCATAACGCCTAACCCTATTTTTCTAGTAGACTTAGTCATCTCCTCTATTTCTGGAGTAGCATATTTGTTTGCATCAATTACATTATCTAAAAAATGTACCGATGTTCTTGTTACTTCTTCTAAACGTGACCAGTTTATTTTCTCGTCCCACCCCTGTTTAGGTTCATTTGAACTTTGGTAAAACTTAGCTAGGTTTATAGAACCTAGGTTACAAGACTCATTCCCTAATAATGGCTGTTCACCACATGGGTTTGTTGCAATCATATTACCATATTGTTCTTTTACGTGATTATCTTTGTTCACTTGGTCTAAGAATATCATTCCGGGCTCTCCGTTATTCCAAGCACCATCAACTATTTTGTTGAAAACATCTCTAGCATTCAATTCCCCAACAACCTCATTGGTTTTAGGGTTTATTAGATTGTAATCCATATTGTTTTCCACCGCTTTCATAAAGTTAGAATCAACACCAACAGAAATATTAAAGTTGTGTATCTCACCCTCAACCTTTTTACAGTCAATAAATTCTAATATGTCTGGGTGATAGATAGACATGACTGCCATATTAGCCCCATCTCTTTTACCACCTTGAGTTATCATAGAAGATACTCTTGATAGAGTTTTTAACACTTCAATAGGTCCACAAGCTATACCATGTGTAGATTTTATTGAAGCACCTCTTGGTCGAAGCTTTGAAAGAGAAAACCCTGTCCCACCTCCAAACTTTTGTACCATGGCACTGTCAGTTGCAGCCTTCATTATGCCTTCCATACTGTCCTCTAAGGGCAATACAAAACATGCTGATAGGGTACCCTGCTCTGTGCCAGCGTTCATTAGTGTAGGTGAATTTGGTAAGAACTCGAGATTACTCATCATATTAAAAAAATCAGCTTCTGTAAGTGCCGACTCAACGTCTAATTTCATATATTGCTTATCAATTGACGCAACTGATTTAGCCACTCTAGTAAACATTTCAGTTGGGGTTTCTATAACATTATTAGAATTATCTTTCAATAAATATCTGTGATTTAATATCACCTCTGCTTGGTCAGTAATTACTGTTTTATTTTCTGTTGATGTCTTAATTTTATCTTCTAATGTCATTTTTATTCCTCCTTATATTTTCTTTTACTGTCTATGACCGCAGTATAAACACAATCCTCTTTCGGGGACCCAGAAATTAGCATTACACACAGTTTCTTTACACTGTGGGTTTGGAGCACTGCTGGCTCGTTCAACTTCATTAACGGGCTCCATTTTTAATGGATGTGGTTTATTCTCACCTTGGACCAAACCAGTTTGTTCATCACGTTGTTTTTGCCTACTCTCAGGGGTCTCACCGGGACTGATTGCATTAAACCAATCCGCTGCACTTCCCAAATCTACAAACTTATATGCTGTGTCATGAACCGCCTGTAAAGCCATTGCAATTGAGAAAAAGGCATCCCCATGTCCTAGAGGTGTGTCGGGTGCTTTCAATTCATTACTTACAGACAGTATCTGATGCTTCTGTCTTTCGTCTTTGATTAACTTTATTTTACCACCATGAACGAAATTTTCAAAGACTGAAGCCATAGTATTTTTACTTTTTTGGGAGAAATGCATTCCTCTCCATCTAGCGTCTAATCCTCGGTCCTCTAATTCCCCACGTGTGTTATCTATGTACCCTGAAGTTAAATCAAAATTATCTGCAACTTCATTTAAATATTCTATTTGGTCTGAGTAACTCCAGCCATCTAAGAAAGAATGATGTATTTGTTGGATGTTCTCCCCTCGTTTCCTAAAGATAACTAAATGCGATGGATGTTTTTTCTTACCTACATCGAAACCTCCAAACGTCTGGTCTCCAGTTTCCCAATCCTTATATTTCTTAGTCGCTGGGACAGACCTTAATGTAGCATCTTCACATTTTTCAATATCTTCAGCATCAAAATAAGACTCCGTAGCAAAGTGAGGAACTAACATAAACTCAGAAGCAAACGATTTAGGTCTAGCTTTCTGTTGTGCTAATAAATAGTCTTCTGTATATAACTCTGGCATCAATACTCTTCGTCCGGGAAGAGGGTCTAACGCAGGAAGAACTCTAGATTTGAATCTAGGGTCTTCTTGGAGCTTAGATAATAAGTCTCCCGGCATCATAGGTGTACCTACAACAATAACTGGAACCCCCTTTAAAGGAATAAACAAACTTTCTGTCATGAAGTGGTCTTCCACCTTAGTAATTTGACCCATGTTTAAAGGGTTCTCTGGGTCTCTCAGAACGTCATCAGCAATCAAAGCACCATTCACGTGCATACCTCGTTTGAAAGAAAACAAACCACCATGCATTATTTCCATAGGTTGATTGTTCTTATAAAATCTAGCCGAATAATCAGCTTTTGGATTTCTATTTACCAACATTTCTGTGATGACTGGGTTCCTAGCAATCACTTTATTTATCTCAGCAATATGATATTTAGCCATTCCATCACTGTAGGATAAGTAAAGTACAGACATGTCTCTAGGGGCGGTCAATAACCTCCATACACTAAACGCATGTCCTAGAATAGTTGACTTAAAATGCCCTCTAGGGAGCACTCCTACATAATTCATACCTGTTTCTACACATTCTTGTATGTCTTCAGCTAATACCCCAACGTGCCAAGCTTTGAAATATTCAGGATTATCATATGATAAGCTCCAAATATTCTGAACAAAATCTTTAAAGGAACCCACATCATACTTTTTCTGTTCCATAAGACCTTTAGAGAGTAAATCAAAGGCACCCTCAACACTTACAATATCTTTAGGCATTTCTATATATCCCTATGTTTTTGTTCAATAGCTTTTAGTTTGATACCGATTCTTTGTAGGGTTTCATTATCAGAAATTTCTTCAATCAAAACACTCATGATATCTTGAACAAATTCCATGTTAATCATTCCTTGCAGAACTTCTCTCTGTCCTTTTATACCTATGTCTGCTGCTCGTGCAGCATCTAAGGCTCGGTCAAACTGCAATCCCTTTAGGTCTTCTGAAGCTTGTCCAGCTATCTGAGAGTAACTATCCAACTGTTCTGATTGCATTCGAGCAAATCGTTGTCCCTCTGACTCAGCAATTTTCTGCTGTTGGTCTGAGATAGCTACAGCTTTTTGGTCACCCCAACTTTCTTTCTTAGCCCATGCATATATAGTAGGAGGGCTTACCACCACACCATTTATAGAAAGTTCTTCTGCTATTTGTTTAGCTGATTTATCTCCTTGGAGGTACATTCGCATTGCTTTTAGTTTTGTTTCTTCTGGTATATGTTTAGGCATAATCTTAGTTAGTCTTTAAATTGGTCATATATACTGTTATCATCCATCATTCCGTATCCAGCATCAGAAACATTTTGAGAGTCAATATTACCCCCTAATGGACTTCCATCTGAGTTTAGAAATTGGGAGAAATCCCAGTATCCTGTTTTATCTGTATGTGCTGTATAACAACTTGGAACCTTTACCTTAGACCCCCCGGGTAATCTTATTTCATTGAATTGCATTCCTATCTCACCCCTAGTACATATTCCAGCCCATATGTGTTCTTGTTCGACAATTGGTGTATAGTTTGTTCTTTTTAGTATGCTCCCTGTGGTTCTCTGTAAATTTTTTACTTGTTGGTTACTACCACATTTAGCAAACTTACACCAAACAACAGCACCATACTCTTTTTTTACATCTTCTAAAGTTGGAAGTTTCTTGGGAAACTTATCTTTATATTCCCTTTTAGGTTCTTCCTTCTTACCCGGAAAGAACATTTGGAATCTTCTTACTACTTTACTTAGTCCACCTGCACCTATCATACTAGAACCTCCTCTTATTCCATAACGCTATACATGCTGCATCAGCGTAATCTTGTTCGGGGAATCTATCTCCCCACTTTTCTATTGCAAACTTCATGATTGCATCTTTCTTCAAACTTCCTTTACCTAAGATTTCTTTTTTCCATTCAGCGTGATGTATAAGTGCTGTATCAATGTCATTTAAAACAAGTACTGCCCACACTGCTCCTATTATATTAGCTAAAGAAATCAAGGACCTTCGGTTTTGTACGAAGATTGCAGCCTCTACAGCTGCTTTATCTGTTATATTTATTTTACTCATTTCTTCCGAAAAATCTACCACAATTTCAGGGAATCTTGCAGCGGATAGTTTCTTATCACTAGACCATTTGTATAGTCCCACAAGGGCTTCTGCGTCGTCTACGACAGCCCCATGTATAGCTTTACTTGATGTGTCTAATCCTAAATAGTTTGCCATTAGTATTTATCCGTAGTTCTTACTGTGACTACCCTACTTACCGTTCCGTAAGCTTCTTTATATGTTTCTAACAACCCCCTAAGTCTTTTCAATTCAGCTGCTTGTTCTATAATATCTCTTCTTAGTTGAACTAAGGCATCATACTTTTCCATAATTTCACCCTTCAATTCATCTTTAGTAGCTTTTTTACGCCCCGCTTTTTCATGCTCTTGGGATAGTCTAAACGAAGCTTTACTGTAACCTTCATTAAATGATGCTTCTAAAGCACCTACAGTGGCTTCAATGTCAGCTACTTTCGTTTGTAGAAAAGCATTGTATCCCCCATACATAGTTAGGAACCTTTCTAGGTCTTTATCCGAAGCTTTTGATAAATCAGAAAAATCTAATCCTTCATACTCTGGTAGTTTTGGGTCAAATATAGGTATACCTAATGAGTCAATTCTCTTAGACACCCTCCCTAATGCTTTCATAGGGGTCCATTTTGTCTCTCGCTCTTCCATTATAACAATCCTTCTTCTACTAATCGACAGTCACAATACCTAGGTCCCGTACATTTTTCAGGCATTGCTAACATGTCTTTAATCTTAAAACACCTCTCTAATATATCAGCCCAATGTTCTGGGTCTTTATCTACTAAAAAAGCTTTTATTTTTTGGTTATTTTTATTCTCATATAGCACTGTTCCCTTTTCATAGTTCCCCATATTAAGATACATTTGAATTTGAATGTTGTGTTCTGGCAATGGTTTTCGTAATGCATCAAACTTTGATGTATTAATAGACTTCAACTCAATAGGTATTACCCCATAATTAGCATGCCTAATCAGAAAGTCTATCCTGCCAGAAATCGCCGGGATTTCATACTTTACAGAAACCTCTCTGTCAATCAGTATACCCATTTCAGAAAACCACTTCCCAACTCGTTCTTCTAAAAAACTACCGTTCTGGAAAATTCTCTCCAAAACTGCTGGTAAGGGTCTGTCTACCATACGTCCATTGTAACATAACCATACATATCTATCGCATGAGTTACTTATAACAGATGGGTAAAACACCTGTACACCCCTAGAAGTCATTGTCCCCTCTAAGTGCTCATCTATCAAATCTTTTAGCCACATATCTTGTCTATGGGCTGGATTAGCTTTCCTTTTCTGTATCATTCTAAACCTTTATCTAAATTATTTAGTTCCAACCAAAGTTGGTCTTTTATTTTTTCGTTTGTTTTTTCTTTTATATGAATAATATAATCTATATCTTCCAAGGATAAAAGGTCTGAGTCCCTTTTCCTATCCCTCTTACCTAAATGACCATATACTCCATCCGCTTCCACAACCGTTTTTATTTCAGGTATGTAAAAATCTACTACATACGGATGATAATAAGCTTGGGGTTCGTAACTTAATCCAAACTTAGATAACCATTGAGCTATAATTTCTTCTTGTTGGGTATAGTCTCTAGGAGGTAAGTTCATCTTTTAGTTTTTCAAACAATTTTTCGTCTTCGATAAACTTTGCTTTTAATCCATTCATACCCATAGCTTTCACATCCCCATAAGTATACCACGCCCCAGCCTGTGTTATTAGTTTAGCCTCAATACCATCTCTAATAAAGCTTTCTAGGACATCTATACCCCCCTCAACACGGAAAGGAACAATAGCGGAATCCCAATTTTCCCCACCTGTCTTTGTCTTTCTTAGTCTAATATTCATATTAAACCCAACTTTTTGTTCTTTCTCTTCTATCCAACCTTTCCGTTGGACTTGCATAATAGAATGGGCAAAGAATACTTGTCCTTGTCCCGCTGGCATGTTATCTAATGCCACAGGTCCCATACTAGCACGTACTTGATTTATAGCCACAAAAGCTGACCCATTTTGTAGGTGTGGAAATAATTTAGGGAACGAACTATTTACAAATCTTGCTTGCCAAGCCATTGGACTAAACCCAAAGTCTTCTGCAGCCACATTCGCTGGTACTAACCCTGCAATACTATCCAGCACAATAACTTCAAATCCTGCTATCATAGCTTCTCTAACATGCTCCATAGCTTCTTCACCCGTAGTTGGCTGTGATACTAATATTTTTTTAGCATCTACTCCACACGTAGCCATCCAGTCTTTGTCATATGAAAGCTCTGTATCTATCCAAACAGCCTTACCACCCATTTTCTGAGCATTTACAACTATCTGAGACGCTAGATAAGACTTTCCCACGTTAGTAGGACCGTATATAAGAGTCATCTTTTTAAATGGGATTCCCCCACCAGTCAATTTATCTAATGCTGGTATGTTAAAAGGGATTCTATTCGTTGTAAAAGCGTTGCTATTCCCCAACTGGAAGTTTAGTTTTTTGTTTTTTAGCATTTTTTGTATTGCTTCTTCAGCATTATTTTCCATTCATCACCCTCCGTCTAACGCATTCAGCCCACGCAAAGTAAGTAGCACACGTTTGTACAAGTTCTATAAATAATTTAGTATCACTTTGAGAAAAAATCTCCTCTGCAATATCCCCATTCTTTTCCGTAGCTAGGATATTCCACCAAGCATCATCATGGTTTTGTTGACCCCACAGTAATTCTTGTCGCTCTCTTTCACCGAGAACAGATTCTAAAACTGATGCCCTTATAGGTTCGTTATTTTCCCTCATCTAATATGTCCTCAATCTTAGCGTCTATTTTGCCTTTTAGCACATCCCAAATAACATCAGCTACCTTTTTAGCGTCTTCTATTTGCGGCTCTATAGGTAATTCTGTATCTATTTGGTCTATATTCAAATCTACCCTACCATATTGATTCAGGTCCAATGCCCCTACTCTAAATGTAAATCCTAAATGCCCACTAACTTTTGCCATCTGTGTCCTCCTTATCGTTAAAATGCAATAGTAACATTGCATAGTGTATTATTTTTAATATATCTTTTCTAGGTGTGCCCTTCTTATCATATCTTGAAGCATACTTTAGTATATTACTTCTACAGAATGCCTTAGCATCACCACAGGCTTCAATAAAATCCAAAGTCTGTACTTCACCCTCACTATAATGCTGGTCATATGTGTTATTCACATAGGTACTAATTTCTTCAATTATTTTGTCTTCGTTATATTTGCCCATTGTTATTATATTCTATCAGTTTTTTAGTCCCAGTCAATATATTGTCCCAGTTTAGTAAAGTGATATATCTCTTCTAATTCTTTTCTGGAACGAAAGGGCATAATGGTCTCAAGGTTCCAAAAAGTTGTTTTATATCCTTTTTTTCTAAGGTTTGGGTCTCCTATACCATCATCCCACTGAAAAGTGTTTAAATTGTCTACAGATGCAACTCCCAATACTTTTACATATGTTGGGGACACAATAGCAATTATTTCGGGAATCTTTGATTTTTTAAAAATAACCGGAAAATTTGGAGGTGTAACTCCTTTTACTCCTATCTCCATGCCTAATGACTTTAAATCTGGATGGCTGTGCTCAGATGTATCACTAATAGTATCATCAGTGTACGTTTCTTGGATAATTTGTTCCACCGCTAATTCAGCTTTTTTTCCAGTGCCTGTTCTTTTCTTAATATTCTTACCATCGTCTTGATATTGCTTTTCGTTAGGCTTTCGTTGTTCCATGCCCCGAGAAAAAGTATCAGCTCGTAATATAGCAAGTTCATCTAAAGGAACAACAACTCCAGATGTTCCCGTTTTTATCTCATATTTTTCAAGTTCTTCTTTTAATATATATTTAGGCATTATTTAACTCCAGTCAATATAGTCTTCTAGTGTAGTTGGTCCTAAATCTTTCTTTACTGCCCATGACCCTTTACACACTTCCATATCTACTTGTAAGGGTATGTCTAAACTATTAGTTTGTAATATATCTCTTATCGCATATGGTACATCTTCAAGTTCTGAATCATGGATTTCACATATAATCTCATCATGAACTTGTAGAAGAATATTACTTTTCTTGTCATCAAGATATTGGTCTACTTCTAACATACGTTCACTCAACATGTCTGCACTAGTACCTTGTACTAAGTAATTTACCCCCTTATACGCTAAGTCTGGGTTTATTCTATATTTTCTGCCATACCTATTCTTTATCCAACCCCTAACAGAAACTGTTTTTACAACAGCATCAAAAAAATCCTTAGACCCCTCCATACCAGCAAAGTATTGTTTCTTATATTGACCAGCTTCTCTAGGTGTTGTGCTTAATTGTTGGGACAGCTTTTTATTACCAATACCGTAAATTGTTCCAAAGGTAATTGCTTTAGCCGCCTGTCTATACTCTTTGAATTTGTCTGACGATTCTTCAACCTTGAAAGCTAACTTAGCAGCCTCACTATGAAAATCAACATCATCTTTATTCAATATCTCATCAATAGTCTTATTTCTAAAGTACGACATAAACACACGAACTTCCATTTGGCTGTAATCAAACCCCACTAATGAGTATCCTTTTCTAGGGACAAACAATCTTCTAATAGCTATTTGATTATCATCTGTATCTGTGTAGGATTCATCACCTACAAAAGACCAAGTTTTCAAAACATCGTCAGATAGGTCTTCATTCATAGATAACCCTTTAGCTCCAACTGTTGCAGCAATCTTAGCTTTGATTTCCTGTTTCTCGTAGTCAGATAAATCCCTCTCTAAAAGCTTGAAATGATTCCTAGGTATGTTTTGTAGATTTGGACCCCTGCTAGATAGTCTGCCTGTCGCTGTTCCCCAATTACAAAAAGATGTGTGCATAGTACTAGTATCCACATAAGGCTCTATGTAGGTAGATGTTAGCTTCTCAAGCGTCCTATATTGCCGTATAAGCCCTGCTAAACGGTGGTTTATGTTCACTAGGGCAGCCTCACTCCATGAGTCCTGACCTTTGGGGGTTTTTACCGGAGATTCTATCCCTAACTCTGAAAATATTCCCCCTATTTGCATCGGACTTGAAACATTAAATTCCTTGCCCGCTAATTTATATATTTCTTGTTTCACTTCCTCTAATCTAGATAAGATTTTATCTTTGGTATTATTAGCATATTCTGTATCAATAGTAATACCTCTACGTTCCATCTTATATAATACCTTAGTAAGAGCACATTGCATTTCAAATACTTTACGTTGCTTTGTTTTGATTACTTGTTTAAGGTAATCTACATACAATCGAGCAGTTAGGATAACGTCTTTCTTACAATATTCCCCCAATACTGTTGGAGGAGCCATAGAAAAATCTTTATTCCATTTATTAGACCTGAGAAGTTTCTTTGTGTCTATATCATACTGAACAGCACTCTCACCGTATCTTCGTTTGCCTGTAGGGGTCAACCCAAGGTCTTTTATATCAGAGTGCTCCATCAATCTAACTAAGACTATAACGTCTATTAGCTTCTTGCTTATAACATCTAAGCCATCTCTCGCTAAAAAATGTAAGTCAAACTTTATATTGTACCCTATATAGGACTCAACCTTAGAATTTAGTAACTCTATAAGTTGTATTAGTTTTTCGGGGGTAAGATTTTCACCTTGATGGTGTCTAAAAGGATAGTATTGAGCCAAGCCATAGTGAGTTGGTTGACCTACCCCAATACCACATATTTGATTGTTTTTGTATGGTTCTAATCCATTTGTTTCTACATCAATGACTAAAGTCGGGTCTACCTCTAAAACCGACTTTAGTTCATCAATGTCTGACTGAAAGGAGTCATTGGTAACTACGGACATAATGTTACATGCCCTTCTTAGAATAAGTTGTCGTCTTCAGATTCTTCACTAGCAAATCCACCTTCAGGTACACTAAATGTACCGTATCTCTCAAAGAAATAATCTTTGATTAGTGGTAAACTTTCAACTTCAGCCATTTTCTCCTCCGGAATCTTTTCAGATTTTGGAGTTGCTGTAATTGAGTATGAAGTATCGTACATGCCTTGTCCAGTTCTCTTTACTCTAATCACACCTTTATTCAAGGCTCCCCAGTCGCTATACACATCAACTAGCTGGTTCCATATATAGTCACTTCGACCAAAGTTTAAAGCTATGATTTTGAAGTCGTTCACATCTTCTCTATATACTTTCTTCCCAGCAGGTCCTTCCACTTCTTCCCAGCTGTCATTTCGTTTCTCTGTATGAATCACGTTGTGCACATATGCCCATACAGCAAACTTGTGACTTGGGTAGTTTTCAGACGGGATAGCACTAGTGTCTACTCTATCGTCTTTTAGGACGTTAGTAAAACTATTACCTACCCGTAGTGTGTATAAATAAATCTCATCTAGGTACTTGTCTTCCTCTGCCCCAGTAGCTATGGTTGACATGAAGACTTGGTCCCCATCTTTAAACCATAACTCTCGACCCGGTGCATTACTGGAAGATACCGGCTTCCTAGAGTCATCTATTTTCTTTTGTATTTTTGCAATTCCACTCATTGCTTTTCTCCTATTTAAAATATTGTTGTATTTCTCATCACCTTGTCCAAAACATCTTTATTACGAATCTCTTGAACATCTTTGTATTTTTTTGGTAACCTTAAATATGATATCAGAAACCGCCCGTCCATGTCAAATGTAGCTTTAGAAATGCCTTTGGCTCCTGCTGTGTCATTATCTAATGATAACACAACCTCTGATGGATTCAAAGAACTAATCAATTCTAATTGTTTTTTTGATACTGATGCACCTAATATGGCTACACTTGGGTAACCATTTTGATTCAGCCACATACAGTCTAAGGCTCCTTCAACTATAAACAGTTTACTAAAGTCTTGTATCTTGTCTACACCAAACAATACTTGGGATTTCTTAAACCCCTTGGAAAACATGTATTTTGGTATGGCTTTCTGCCTTCTGTATATCCATCCTACATAATCTTTCTTTTGGTTCCGTACTGGAATCATAAAATCAGAAAACTTATTTATTCTACACCCCCAGCTTTCCACTAAGCTAGGTAAGAATCCTCTGTCATAAATCCAATGACTAGATGGAACTTTGTTTTGGTCTTCTGGTTCTACGTATATATTTTCAGTTTCCTCTTCGTGGTATTCATCTAAGAATGAAAGGTCTAAATCTAGCTCCTCTATTTCAAACTCTGCATTTATATCTGCCCATGGTTTACCTGAATACTTCTGTAAAAAAGATTTCAAGTTTCCTTGTCCACATCCGGCAAAACAAATCCATAAACCTTTATCTATATTTATGGCACAAGATTTTCTTCTGTCCTCATGGAAAGGACAATTTAGTAGAATCTCTTCTTCGTGTTCTACATCTATGCCATAACGTAGTAGTGCTGAATACCAATCTACCACTAGCTACGCTTCTTTGTTTTTGTTAGGAATATAACTACTTTATTCTCAAAGCCATTTTCGTCCACAACTCTACGTCTTCTAATGTCACCTACTGTGATATTAGTTACAGGTTTACCAGCACCTTTGCTTCTTCCTGTTGTAACTATAATGTCCTCTTCGCTATCTCCTGTAATCCATGATAAAATTCCCATTTTATTCCTCCTTAAAATTCATCATCGTTCCAATCCCAATCCGAGATTTCTTCAATTGTACCATTGTCTACACCCCACTGCATTACCAGACTGTCTTGTGCTAACTCACCATCTCGATATTTTTGGAACTGAACTAGTCGTTTATCGTCATGGTGTTCGACCTTGGCTAACGCTATTGCTACGTCTGATGCCCGTATCAAAGCATCCCCAAAAGCTACTTGTGCTGCTGATGGGGGTACATACACATTATCAGCGTCTCTATTCGCTTGTGTTGATACCATAATTGGAGTGTTTGTTGATATGGCTAAATTCTTCAAGCCATAGAATATACCGTGAGATTGCTCCCACGCTGCTTTATCAGTGTCTTTTGTAGTCAGTAAATAGACTCCATCTATTACAACAAACTTTGGGTGGTGTTTTCTAATAAGACTTGCTATTGATTCTAGTGAAATTCCTGTTTGACCTGCAATACCGTCACAAATCAACAAGGATTGCTTATTAGACTCTTTTAAAAATTTTATGTACGAATCAACATCAATGTCGTCCCCGTGTCGTATAGCCCTATGGGAAAAATTATAACCCATCATTTTTGCTAATGTTACGTCAAGTCTCATTGCTATCTGAGTATTAGGCATTTCTGTAGATATTAGTAAGGTTTTATGACCATTATGGACAGCGGTCGCTGCTGAGTGTACGCATAGCCATGTTTTACCTATAGTAGGTCTAGCAAAGGCAGCTATCAACTCCCCCGGTTGCCATCCTATACCCGCTTGATTTATAAATTTAAAGCTGGTAGGAACCCCCATAAGACCCTCACCCATTTTACGTCTTCTAGTTCGTTCTTTCCATTCGGATACTCTGTCTGTTTCCCCATCATCATATGTCTCTATATCTTCGTCATAAATCAGGTCTACATCTGATAAGCCACTCATAATATTTGATAGGGCTTGTTTAGGGTTCTCTTTTACTAATTCCCTCTGTTGTTGTACTGTAGAAACAACAGCTCTTTGTAAAACTTGATTTTTAAATATATCTAAAGCATACTCTAGTGATTGCGTTTTTGCTGATGGATTTAGGGTAGGGAAGTTTTCTAGTAATATTTCTTCAGTAGGAAACATGTCATACTTGTCTAAGTATTCCCCTATAAACTTAAACGCATCCCCGTGTTTTGCAAAATCATTGGAATGATAGGTAAAGTTTTTTAGTTTATCATAATCTGTAATTCCAAATATAATCGCTGATTCTATAAATTCATAACTTGGTGCCGACATTTATATTCCTTCTCTAGTATATAAAACTCTATTATTTTCACTGTGTATATAATAGTTTATATCATTAGCAGGAATTTTGTCAATAAAGTCCCTAGCCTCATCAAATAAATTAAACTCAGCTTCTAACCAAAAATCTGAATGTCTTTCCGCTAATACTCTAAAAGTGTTTACAGGGTTTTTCACCCTATGTTTTTTCTGTATTAGTCTTCCGCTACGTCTGGTCCTTCTTGGCATTTGCATCCTTCAATTCATGTAATTTATCTCGTAAAGATTGTCTGACTTTATAGGCAGACTCCCCTAAATCTTCTGTAATTTCTTCCATTGTCAAACCTTCTAGTTTTAATTCTAAGAATAGTTTTTCTTTATCTAATAGTCCCTGAGCATGTATCCATATATTGGCTTCAACTTCTTCAGTGTAGTTTTTTGGTTCAACCATTGCCGCTGCGATTTCTTTAGGAATAGTATTATTACCATCAAAAGTCACATCTATGCTTCTAGCAATAGGTTTTCGTTGTGCTTTAGTAATCAAAGTTCTTATGGTATTCACTAAAGATGTGTGTAGATATGTATGAAAGATTGCCCCTTTAGAATCATCATAGGCACGTGCAGCTTTTACTAATGCTATTCTAAGCTCTTGAGCTAAGTCTTCTTTATCTAGCCCCACTACATAAGAATTTGAAGACATTTTTTGGATTTTGGGTTCCCATTGGGCTACCAGTTCATTATTAATTTCCATACTTAAATACTAACAAATTTTTATAAAAATACAATTATTTAGATAAGGCTTTTTCAGAACTGGCTTTCTTAAAACAAGACATACTACAGTAAATATTATCTCTATAGCGTTTTCTATAAAAAGGCACCCTACAAAACCCACATTCTATTTTAATATTATAGTATGAAAACCGACATTTACCTTTATGAATTTTGCTATTACCAACTAGTATTGGTTCATTACAAGCTAAACAATAGTTTACTTTACGTTTTTTTACCCGTAAAGTTGGCATGTTGTTCTTTTTTAGAACTTTATAGATATATTGTCTACTAAACCCAAAAGCTTTCCCTATTTCTTGTAGGGTATCAAATGGATTATCTTGACGATGTTGAATGATTTTAGAAATCGTCAATTGACGCTTGGCTTTGTTCGTACGCTTTGACATCTTGTGCAAGTTGGTTTTTCCATGCGGTTGCTAAATAATCTGCTGTTATTGTAGAGTCATCCCCTACAGGTTTTAACCACGCAGATGCTGCTGCTATCCTAGTCCATTGTGCTTCTGAAAACGTTATTGTTACTGTTACATCGCCTTCTGCCATTAGCTATCCTCCTTGAGTTCTTTTATTTCTTGACGTAATTTTTGTACTTCTTTTAATAGCATAACAGATAATCCATGATATTTCACTGATTCTGGATTACCTTCTGAATTATAATTTATAAGTTCAGGTAAAATTTCGTTCACATCTTCTGCAATCAATCCAATATCTTTTTGGTCATCTTCTTGTTTTTTATAGTTATAAATTTTAGGGCTTAAGCCATCTAATTTTTCTCTATCATATTCTAAATCTTTAATGTTTTCTTTATATTTTGCCGAACTAGATTTTAGTGCCAAGACGTTACCTGATGTCACTATAACATCAGTACCAGATAAGCTTGAGCCCGTAAACTTAACAGTTCCACCCGCCGTTAGTTCCATAGATTTGTGGTGGATGCTTCCTAAATTGGTTACTGACAAGTGCCCATTTGTACCTGTAAATCCGACCATTGTTTTAGTGCCTGTAAATTGAGCATTAGAATCAACATTTAACCCACCTGCTTCAGATAAAATTTTTGTTCCGGACGTTTTCAAAGGGCTTCCTACACCATTAGAATCCTTAACTGAAGAATGAACATCAAACACAGCTCTACCACTGCTAACTGCATTACAATAACCTATAATTTTAATTTCATCATCATAATCAGACGCTATTACAGCTGCAAAATTAGATTCTCTAATAGTAGTTAGTGTTGTATCACCTTTTTTGTAGTATATTATATAATTGTAAGACGTACTTAAAGTTTCAAGAGCTGACGTATCCCCAGCGTTAACCGAATAAGTTTCATCTGCAAAGTATAGTTTACCTGCAGTACTACCATCACCATTTTTAGACCAATTTACTTGTGTAGCACTTGCGGATGTAAATTCTAAATCCGTTGCTATCGGACCTTGTTTAGACATTGCTTCTTTAAATTCAGCTTCCTCTTCATCTTCAAGTTTATCTGCTATTTGTGGAATAAACCCTATTTCTGCAGAACCCCCTTCTTGAAGACTGTCTGCTTTTACTAATTCGTAATCAGTCATTGACATTCCCGGACCTTCTGTGTAAGTAACCCCAGTTATGATGAAATTAGAATCCATACCAACTGAATTATCCTTAACTTTACAAATGTCCCCAGCTCTAGTTGGTACATAATAACGTAATGTTGATGATGTGCTAGCACTACCAACATTCCAAACAACTGTAACTTGGGTAGATGAGACCGCTGAAACATAACCAAAGGTAGCTGTAGGGTTGCTACTAGCATCTAATTCATTTACAGTCATTCCGATAGTAAATCCATAATTAACGGGGTTAACATTACTATCATAAATCTTTTTAGCTGTACTACTTCCATCATGTGTATCAGCTGACGTACTTGCAGCCCCTCTACTAACAGTTAGCTGAGTAAGATTTTTTATAGAACTTATAGTCATTTTTTCAGAATCAACTAATAATTGTTGCCCTACATACATTCCAGTTGTATCAGATACTATAATATCTGTATCAGAAGCATTTAAGTTATATTCGATTTCCCCTGATAATTCTGTATTACCAAAAGTTATAGTTTGACTAAACCCACTTGGGGTTGAAACTGCTGATGGTACATTATCAAAGTAGGTTGTTGGCTCATTATATACTGTTGCACTACCTCTAGTGGCTGTATTAACAGACCTGTTCAATAGTGCTGCCACAACACGTTCTCTAATCGTATCATCTTTAGTTTCAGAACCTACAGAAAAATTTAAAACTCTTCTAACACCATAATCTAAGTGGGGTCTAGATTTTATTTGAAAAGTATATCCTGTTGCCTCACCTATTAAAACAGCATTTTCTCCCCAAACAGTAGTGTTATTCATTATATGGGATGGTATATCTGATACTAAAACATACGCAGTTTCAGAACCTGATAAGGCGGCGGAATCCGCATAACTTATAAACTGTAGTTTTGCGGCATCCATTAAGTAAATATTATCCCCAGTTGTTTTAGCGTCATCTGCTAAAGTCCCATTTTTAGCTCTCTGCACAGTAATATCAGTCCCATTACTATTTACAGCTGTGACTTCCATTTGCTCTGCTGAACCCGTTGTAATTGGTGACCAACATAAATAAGCCCCAACATACATACTAGTATTATCAGCTACGGTTATAGTGGTAGCACTAGTACCAACATCAGCTGTTATCGTACCTATATAGTAAGATAAGTTTTCTGAGCTGTCTGTGCCTTGCACTCCACCACTAATTCTATATCCATCTGAACCACGCCATCTAAAGTTGTTAGCATGATTTAAAGCAAATGTATCTACTACTAACATCTCAAAAATTCTTTCATCCCCTGTGACTGTCCCTGCTCCTTTGTCAGCAGTTGAAACTTTAGAATAACTTACAGCGGCTGCTGTATAATTTTCACTCTTAGGTCTTCTAAACCCTAAAGTCCCACTAACAGCTTTTTGTTGTCCTGTTGTCCTAAATCTTCCATTTGAACCAATTGAGTGTCGGTTAGGCATAACTAAACTTAATCCATAGGCACCCGGATTAGAATTTGGACGATATCCTCTTTTAAAGTAATTAAAATATGAAGTTGGTCTGGCTGTTGTCGATACAGTTGATGTAAAATTAGGGTCTACATAAAAGTCAAACCCAAATTCTGAAGCGTTTGTTACAGCATTGTGGGGGTCTGTTTTAGCTATATCTTCAATTAAACCTAATACAGATTTTTTAGATTTACTAACATTTAGTATTTCATCTTCTCTAAATTTAGCTATAGATTCAGTAAATCTAGAATCCCCCGAATTTGCATTTCCGGGATGTGTTAAATTATTAATAGAGTGTTCGGTCAAAAGAGATTTTATAAGACCCCCACGAGCAGCTACTTCATCATCCCATACATTAGGACCTGCTCCGAACCAACCACCCTTTACTCTTCCTACTGTTGATGATATCTTACCATTTGTTGTTGCTATAGCGTCATATAAATTCCCACTTGTATCAACCTCAAAAGCTGTTATTCCTTTTGTAGGTATGGCTTTAATTTCGGTTAAAAAATCTTCGGCTTCTATTTCAGCTACCATTCCATACAAAGGGTTGTGCACTTCATTATAAGATAAAGTTAAACCATAAAAATATAGTTGTCCTGAATTAGTATCGAAGATTTTAATTGGTGTAAAATCGCCTAAAGTATTGTTATATAAACCCGCCGCTTGAGTAGCATTAATTCCTAAAGGGTTTTTCGACCCATTTCTAAGTGTGACTCTAGCTGTTTGTGTCCTATTTAATGTATGTTTAAGACGCATATCAATTAGGTCTGAACTTCCATAAAAAATAGATGCTCCACTTGAATGAGTTGCCGCTACTGTAGTTCTATCAAGAATAGTAGCTTGATTACTGTGAGTGGCTGCTCCAGAACCTCCACCTCTAGTTACAGTAATGTTAGTTATACTATTTACTGCTGTAACCGTTAAGTATTCATTATCTACTTGTAAAACTTGATTTACAAACATTTCAGTAGTATCTGTGACATCTATTGACTCTTCACTGGCATCTAAGGTTTCATCAATAACAGCTCCTAGTGTGGTAGCTGTTCCTCGTGTAACAGTAATAGTATTTGCACTAGTACTAATAGCTGAAATTGTCATGGGCTCATTATCAATCTTGATATTTTGACCTGTCCTCATTTCAGCTACTGATGACACATCTATAGCAGTCTCACTTGTGTCTAAAGCTTCATTTAAAGTTGCCGCAAATTTAGCACTACGGACGGTCGTTAGTTCCACCCATTTACTACCATTCCAATATGCTACTGTTGAATTTATAGCCATTTTAGTTATTTACCCCATCTCTCCACTCAGAGACAAATTGAAGACTGTACTGCCAACGGTCTTCTAAGGCAGGTAATTGACTAAATTGAAATTGCGATAAAGCCACTCTATAAACCCCCCCGCCTGTAACTGCTGTAGTTGAACCAACAGTATAGTCTGATGTAGTTGCATTACCTACTTCAAGTTGTAAATCTGAACCACCCATAGTAGACCAAGTTAATAATTTATCTTCTAAATAGTTTTTATAAGGAACATAATAACTTTGACTTCCTATAGTTAGTAGTTCCATTTGATAAAAAGCATTATCTGTAGTTTGTGTTGGGTCTGTACCCGTATTGTCTATAATACCTGAAACTGTAATACTAGGACGACTCATTCCAAGGTCAAATATAATAGGGGATGCCCCAGCAATAGGGACCTGTAAAGGAGTTCTAGAAGCCGATATGCTCAATTGGTCTGCCTTTAAAGCCAATCTAACTGTAGCGTTTTCATGAGAATTGTCTCTTAATAATACCGATAAAGGAGTATCCATAATTAATGCCCCATAAATCCTTTCATTTGACCTACTACATCGTCAAAGTAACTCCTAAACCCACCCGGATTTATAAAAAAATCTATAGTGTCTTGGTTTTTTGTTCTGCTCCCATAATCAAAAACAGTTTCATAAACCTCAGTACCACTTTCTACAACAAATTTAGCTACTGTTGGAGCCGATGCCATCTGTCCTAGAATAGGGATGGATTTAAGCAATGAAGAATCTGTGGCAGCAACTGCTGCATCTTTAAGACTTTCCCAAAAGCTTTTACTGTCGTCAAACATGTTAAGAGCTGGGGTTGTGACTACACCTCTGTTAAAACCACTGTTTGGTCCATATGGAGAACCAAATTCTTCCATTTCTTGACTACCGATACTAAATCGTGGACGGGCAACTATTTGTTTTTGTACGTCCGAACGTGTATCTATTCCAAACTTTTCTTTAATTGATATAATGAGTCCTGAAAAGCTGTTTTTAATCGCATCAATAACTCCCATTATTGGGGTAATTAAAAAGTTTTGGTCTAACCATCTTTTAAAGTCCTCGTCTATTCCGTCTGCAAAACCCTTCCACAAATTCTTTACGGTTTCAGATTTTAGTATATTTTGTAACACATTTGCTGGTGTTGCATTTTTCAGAACTTTTACCCAGAAGTTGGAGCTTCCCATGGAGTTATCCCATAAGTTTTCCAGAGTTTTGCGAGTAGCTATAGATAGACTTCTGCTAACAAGCATACCTATAAAACCTGCCCAGTCTCCATTAGCTTCAGCCCAAATGCTTTTTATATAATTTTCTACTTTTGCTACTAATTCAAACATATCTGGTAGCTTACCAGCTAATGCTTGTAACCCACGTGCAAAAAGAGGCATTAACGGTGCTAACGCTATGTCCACAAAAGCCCCTAAAATTTGGAATAGGGACCCCATTACACCTGTAAATATCTGTGATTGTTTTAATATAGCACCTAAAGATAAATTAATTCCTAAAACACCTAGTCGTTTATTAACTAGTTGTTTCCCATACCCAGCCATGTCTTTTATTTTTTTACCTGCGTCTAAAGAAGACTTAATAAATCCTCTAGATTGGTCTGGTGGTGATTCGCTTGAACCCCCGGAACCCATTGAAGCACCTGCAGCAGCACCCACACCTCCAGATAATACATCAACTGCCATTCTAATAGCCCCTGCCGTAAATAACATGTTAGAAAGACCCCCCTGAGCCTGCCATAGACCTAGCTTCAGCCTCATTTTGTTTATCTCTTATTGCCATTTCAACTCCTAAAACTATATTAATTTCTGCCTCCGTCATTTGCATTATGGCTTCCCAGTCTAATCCTAGTTTCAATAATTGGAGCATTACTGTCCAGTAATTATACAGGAGGGACTCTTTTTGTGTTATATCACCCGTCCCTGCCCAGAAAGCCTTTACCCTTTTTTTATATCATTCGGAGCAGCTACTGGGGATTCTTCACCAAAAGCATTTGGTACTAGTTTCTCAAGAGCTGACCCTAATCTACTATCAATAGTAGACAAAAAAGTTTCGTTAGTAACCCCCCATGGAGCGTCTACAATCATTTGTTTTAAACACTCTCTAATATAAAGGTCCCCATCAAAACTGTTTTGACCATTTGTTCCTAACTGTAAACATCTTGAAACCATTTGATTTCTCTTAGCCCAAGATAACTGTTTTACAGTAACTTCAAACTCATCTCCCGTTTCTTCTATAATAACTTTACGTTTCTCTGTTCCTGTAGCAATTCTATACTTTGAAACATCAAAACTTTTTACTTTACTATTCTCAGCCATACAGCCTCCTTATTCTATTGTTTATGGATATACTGGTAAATTATCCACTATTGTTATCTTTAAACTTCTGAATATCATATCCAAATCTACTTGAAATGGATTGTCTCCAGTTATTGAATGTCCTGCAGTGTTTATAAATATTCCTTGACTATTCAACTCATGCGAAGTTGCAGTTGGTGTTCCTGCGGCTCCTGCAGCAGACCCCGGTATATCTATTATTATGTAATCATTTGTATCACGTTCAAACTTTAAGGTCGCAGTAAATCCTTTTTTATAATCGTTATGCCCATAATCACCCTCAAGCAATAATTGTTTGAATAACTCTAATGCCCCTGATTGTTGCCCAGTTGCTCCAACAGCAGCATCAGCTGCTACACTAGCGTCTGGTAATGCTACAGAAGCTGACATAGAGTACTCTCTAGGTCCTTCTTTTATTTCATAAGGTCCTCGTGCTCTTTTACCTTGTTTACCAATATAATATCTAGGCTCCTCACCATTAGAAATAGATAATGCAAAACTTCGTATCCTAGCAAACTCTTGCCCAAAAAACTTTATTGTACCTTCAGAAAAGTAATAAGGTTGTGTGTTTGGATATCCAGTACCATCATGTGCATTAGTAACTGTAGAAGCATGACTTGGCATTCCTACATCATCTGTATCAATTGTTTGCATAAAGCCAAATCTAGGCATATTAGCAGTTGGACTAGCTCCATAATACAAATCATTTGAACTAGCTGCTACTGTCTCTTGGTTTCTTTGGTTGTGAACCATATTTATAAAGTTCACACTATCCCAAGACATTGTAAGCATTCCGCCCTCTTCAGCTGATATAGTAGATGAACCAATCATACCTCCCACATATCTTCTGTCAAAATCGTAACTACTGTTTTCTGTACTGTCTTTCATATGTACATGCCATGTTACTGTGTCTAAGTCAGTTGTTTCATCTATTACATGAGTGTAAACTATACTACTACTGTGAGCAACTTCATTTACTACCGAATTATCTACATGTTCAAACTGAAGTGGGTAATTTAATTTTAATACATTATTGCCTGAAGCACTACCAGATATCTTAGTTTCATCTAGTGTACGTGTTACAATTCTTCGTATTTCTGAATATGAGCCATCTGTTGGGTCTGAAGAGCTACCACTAATTTGGAGATAATCTCCCACAGCTAAGTTGTCTGCATCAGTTCCATCTACTACAACAAAAACATCACCTTTTTTAGCTGTTGCACTTAATAATATAGTGTCTGTTGCATATGCTGAAGCAGTAGTAGTTACAGAGCCAATCGGAAATCTTAACGCCCAACCATTTAGTAAAATAATGTTACTTACGGAACCTGTTAGAACTTGTTGTCCTGAATAGGCTACTGAAAAATTTCTTTTAGATTGTGTACTAAGGAATCTTCTACCTTCAATACTCATCTCTGGGTCTGGTGTATCTATAGTTTCATAAATACCCGGAATAAATGTTATAAATTTACCATTGTCTCCTTCAGCGGTAGACTCATTACCAATACCTTTTACCTCTATCACTTCTGTGGCTGAACCGTCATCAGAAGCTGCGTGATAAAAAGCCGTAGGTCTGTCTAAATGGAAAGTTGTTCCATCAATAGATTCAATTCGTCTTACTTCGTGTTCAGTTTTAGTTTCAGCATAAGTACCTTCAACAGTACCTATTCTAATAAAAGACCCAGCAACAAAATTACTTGCACTGGCTACTGTAATACTTCTAGACCCAGCATTAAAGGATGCACTTAAAGTAGTTGAACCTGCAGAAGATGTTTCTGCCTCACCCTGCATTAATTCAGGGTCTCCTCCTTGTGCTGCTTCAGCAGCGAATGTTAATTGTGCTTGGTCGCTTCTATATACGCCCATATTTAAGTCCTCCGTAATTAGTCCTATTATATATTATACTACATTTTTACGTAGTTTCTAATAAAACCCCATTGTTTTCTAATTGTATTGATATTGTACCTGTCCACATATTAGCTTGCTCAGATACTTCTTCTGAAAAATTTTGGAAAGTTTGTCTTTGAAAATTAGTCAACGAATGCATTCTTGCATGAATAATTTTTCTAACTTCCCGCATTAAATTATATAATCGTTGTCTACTAGTCAATGTATATAATTCTATTTCAATATTAAAGACTCTGTTACCATACTTCCTATTCCCTATTGGGGTTTCAACTAAAGCTGGGGAACCTGTACGTCCTATAAGATGGTCACCCACATTTAAATCAAATCTAAATGGCTGATTATCACCATTCACAGTAGTCAGTGTAGGTTTTGTTACATTAGATGCATTCCACTGACTGTTTAGGTCTGACATTATAGCATCTATTGGTATTGGCTCCGTTGGCATTAAAACACCTCAAAAGCTCTTAAACTGTCAATAGTGTCGTCTATATTAGATTGCCAACCAGAAATTTTACTTCCTATGTCATATCTATCCATACCACTAACTACAGAACCACCAAAATCAGCGTTCTTTGTTATTTCAGTAGCCGCAATCATTTTAGTTATGTCTTGAACCATCCCACCTTGTCTGACATCAGTTTGTATATCTCTTCCACATAGATAGGTTACTTTTACAGGCATTGTAAATTCTCCACCACCCCATCTCCAAACAGGAGCATTATAAGAGGTAAACCTAGCTGGTAATAAGAAATATCTAGAAAAGTGAATCATGTTTGTATCATAAACCAAAAAGAAGTCTTTGGTTCTTCCATTCCTTTTAGAATCCCAATTAGCACCATTCCATACTTTTAAATCTATTATTTTATATGCATCTGGTCGGTCAAGTTTGAAACCATTTAAATTAAATTGGTGGTATTCATCTGCCACATAATTCGGTCGCCACGATTTTCTTGTTTGCATATCAATATAAGACTGAGCTTCCATTATATATTGTTCTACTGTAGCTTTACTTGGAACAGTAGAACTTGTAAAGTCAGTACCACTAAGAACATTATTCAATTGCATTAAATTATATACGTCCTTAGTCGTACAGTAAGCTGCATAAGGTCTCATTTGTATACGTTTTATTGTAGGGGCAGTGGTAACACTAGCAGTACTTACTCGAACCCAATATTTGGTTTCACTATTTATTG
>Ga0208793_1000329_pt1 | contig 33029 bp, 47 predicted proteins | sample 17_taG_FD_184092 | JGI IMG/M metagenome (GOLD analysis project Ga0208793, IMG submission 184092) | Marine viral communities from the Subarctic Pacific Ocean - 17_ETSP_OMZ_AT15314 metaG (SPAdes) (version 2) | ecosystem: Environmental > Aquatic > Marine > Oceanic | place: Pacific Ocean | collected... | reverse complement strand
AAGACAGAGGCATACATCAGAGGCTACTCCGCACAGGATAGTCTCGACCAGATCAACGCAATTCTGAGGGAAAGCAAATGAGCGTATGGAAAACTTTAAGCAGCATCAACGTCAACGATCACACTGAGAAGAAAGGTAATCTCACCTATCTGTCATGGGCATGGGCTTGGGCAGTAACCAAAGACCACTACCCTGACTCTAATTACTTTTTCGGGGAGAGTGAAATCCACAGTGACGGTACAATGACGGTACACTGTTATGTCATTATCGACAGTTTAAGCCATGAGATGTGGCTACCAGTGCTAGATCATCGCAACAAGCCTATCCCAAACCCCAACGCATTCCAGATCAACACATCAAAGATGCGCTGCTTGACCAAAGGTTTAGCCATGCATGGACTAGGTGCATACATCTACGCGGGGGAAGATCTACCCGCACCAGAGCCAGCGATTGTAATCACGCCACCGGAGATCAAGGTAATCGAGGATCTGATCGCTAAGACAGACACAGACAAGCAAGTATTCTGTGACTATCTCAAGGTATCTGACACATCAGACATCATGTCTAACCAGTATGCCAAAGCTGTATCCGCACTAGAGAAGAAGTGGGAGCAGATGAATGCAGGTTAAACTAGAGCAAGGGTCGCTCGAATGGCACGAGCATAGAGCAAAGTACCGCAATGCGTCAGAGGCTGGCGCAGTCATGGGGGTCAGTCCGTATCAGACTCCCCGTGAACTGTGGGAATCCAAGAACGGCATGGGCAAACCATTCAAAGGTAATGTAGCCACAGACTACGGTACTGCTATGGAACCCAAAGCACTAGCCAAGTTTGAGGAGCTATGGGAAGTAAAGCTAGAGCCAACGGTATTTGTAGATGGAGAGTACAGTGCAAGCCTTGATGGTTCCAATGAATCTATCATGGTCGAGATCAAGTGCCCGTACCAGAAGCAGCAATCTAAACTGTGGCAGACAGCATCAGAGGGAGAGATCCCCGAGCATTACTACTGGCAGATGGTACACCAGCAGATGGTGAGCAAAGCAGAGAGGTGCTACTTCTTTGTGTACATCGACGATAGCAATTACAGAACGATACCTATGCTCCCTAATCAGGGTGACATTGAAGAACTACGCGCAGCTTGGGATGAATTCTACGCCAATCCACCCGAGCCTAAATTTCAGAATAGGGATGATCTAATCCCACTTGCCGAGGAGTACGCTGCACTCAAAGCAGCAGCAGATCAAGCCAATAAGAAACTAAAGGAGATAGAAACCCAGCTAAAGCAATCATGCGAGGTTAGTTCTGTCGCAGGTAATGTGCAGATACAGACCATCAGCAAGAAAGGCACCATCGACTACAAGTCTATTCCTAATATCAAAGAGGTAGATCTGGAGTCATACAGAAAACCAACCACCACTTATCAAAAGGTAACAATTAAATGAGCGAGAAAGAATTTGTAGCAGGGCTGTTTGCCAAGGCACCACATGAACGAGCGCCTGATTTTGTCAAGGCATCATTGAGTATTAAGCGAGCGGATCTAGGTAACTGGTTGCGCGGCAAGAGCGACGAGTGGATCAACATCGACATCAAGCAATCACAGGGCGGCAAGTGGTACGCTGAAGTAAATACCTTTGTACCCAAAGCATCGAACGATGAATCCCATACACCTAAAAAGACTGAGCTTACTGGCAATGAAGTCTATGATGATGTTCCGTTTTGAGGATGTGCAGGAGAAGAGCATGTGATGCAGTACTCCCAGAGGGGGCACATGCTAGTAAACGATACTGTTCTGATGCGTGTTACCAGTTAACGCGCAAAGCATCTCAACGTGCTAGCTGCGATAACGCAACAATGAATCAGGACGATACATGGATGTACAATGAGGCAACCGAGTTGTTGTCTAGGGCTTGGGTCTAGTACGTCCAGACCACGGGAGTAGTGGTGCGGGTATCCACATGTACGAAAGTCTTGTGTATGCCTATGCCACTGAACCCCATCGCCATAGCATTCTTGACTATGACGTAACGCTCGTACCCATCCGTAGTGCCTATGTCCGCAGCAATACCTTGGGCATGCGTTCCTGGCTTGGCCTTCCTCGCCTCGATTGAATGGCTAGGTGATCTGTAACCACTGGTAATCCTAAAGCTAAACCCGCACTCATGACGTAGCGTATCCAGTGAATGAATAAACTCATCTTGCATATCATTCTCGCCAGTTTGTTGGCAGTCGAATTCCTTGCGGGTGAAGTAGCGGAATGTCATTTCTTGTATGCAGTCTTCGCTGAGTCTTTGAATGCCTTGGCAGTAGGTGCGCCCTTCGCTCCAGGCTTCCTCATCTTCTCACCGGATCCACCAGCTATGCGCTTACGCTTGGCTTGAATGTTTGCGTACAATCCTTTCTTTGGTTTCTTCATTACCACTTGACCTTGTTTGACCAGTATGCCGCAGACAGCTTGCCCTTGGCTATGTTTCTAGCATGACGCGCCTTGAATGATGCCCGTCTCTTTCTAGCAGATTCAGATTCACCCTTACTACTAGGTGATCCACTTACACCCTGCTGCCCGAACCGAATGGTCTTGACCTTCCCGCCAGACTTAGCCACTACAACATGGCTTTTAGTAGGATGCTTTGGTGTACGCTTGGGCTTGTTGTACCCTGATACACCTATACGACTTAATAAAGAATCGCTCACTTTCTCATGTCCATAAGTTTCGATGCGCCCTTGATTCCAAACGAACTTGAAATGGCAATAAATAAGAGATATTGGTACCATTCCGGGAGCTCGTCCAGTGTCTGGAACGCTTGCTTAGTACGGTCAACGATTGACATGTCCCCAGCAATGATAGCATAGCCCACCATGAATATCGGTATGGCTAATATTATAGTCCAGAATTCATCCTTGAGGCTGCTGCTCGAGGCATCTGCCATCTTAGCTTCCCAGTTCGCATCGTTCTGGATCACGCTCATCTTGGCCTGATGCTTGGCTTGCTTCTCTTCTGCTCTATTGTTGAGAAACGTCTTGCCGATATCAGCAATAGGCCCGAGCAGTGCAGTGAATATACTCATAGCAATCTCACTTTCTGATCAACTCATTAATGGCTTTCCAGACTTCTATCATCTTCTGTTCGAGAACCTCTAGCCTATTCAGTATACGGCCAATGGTCAGGACAAGGATAAACAGACCAGCAGCAATGGGCCAGCCTGAGACAATGACCTCCCAGACCTCCATTACTTATATCGCTTGACTGTCTTCTGAACCGTATCAGACTCCCATATCCTGAGAGCGAGCCAGACAATTGTAAATAGGCTAGCCACACTTGGAAGCCAACCCGCTAATGTTGCCACAGTACCACCTACCGCTAGTGAATCCATAACTGTTTTAGCTTCCTCTTGCATGCATCACCTATACTAATGACTGCCATTTGGAACCGAATCGAATGGTAATGTTATCTCCACCAGTAAACTCTCCGGTCTTGCAGCCAGCCCGATAGAATAGTAGCTCTGGCTCATACCCTACGTTCTCACTGATAGATGTAAATGTATCTACATCCGTCCAGGTAGCGTTGTCGATGCTACGTTGTACAGTGACGATAGTGCCTGTGTTCAAAGTACCACGGACAGAGAAGTTAAAATCTCCATCAAACCGGAATGAATCGCTGAATGTGTTAGCCGCAGTGATGTTCTTCTCAATTAGCGTAGTCATTATTCAGCCTCCCGAGCAGCAGCGTAAGCAGCCTTCGCTTCGTCTGTGAATACTGTTTTCGCAATTGCTACAACGTCCGCTTCTTCACCAGATAGATCTGCGTCAGGGGTTAGTACATGACGGTGGAATGATCGTGATATTTCTTCGTCATCACGCTTGATGATCGTTGCTTTGCGAACTTGCACCACTGGATAGCCAGCAGCGAGATTCAATACCTCGATCTTGTCGTTCTTTACTTCTTCTGAAAGTGCCATTTTATCTCCTTAGTTTGGACTGTCCACCCTCTAGGGGTATTAAAGGTCTACGATATTCCAAACGAATGAACCGCTTTCGGATGCCGTCGATGTTACTCTAACGGTTCCGTCTGTTGGGCATTCGATGGTTAAATTATTTGCCGCTCCCGTCGATCCAGTTCTGCTCACTGTCAAGATGCTTGTTGTCAATACTGGTAATCCGGTTATATCTTTCGTAGCTGATGCGCTAAAAGAAGATTGCCCATAAGTAACATCTCGACCAAGATTGAATTTTCCAAGAGTGCTTGGATATACACCACTAGCACCCCAGTTAGCTTTTGTAATAGCAGTGGTATTCTGAGTAACATCTAAATCAATTTTTAGGTCTGTTCCAATTGCATCCGTTCTTTTGCCCCAGTACAAGCCAAGAGCAAATCCTCTGACAATTCCGTCAATAGTCAAATCCGTGACATTGCCCTGCATAAGAATTCCTGAATTATTGGTCGGAGTAGATGCAGTTGAGACAATTGTATTTCCAGACAAACTACCGCCAACCATTGCGTGATTGTTGGCAAGGATAACCCCAGCCGTATCTATGTCGATTCCATAACAGTCAGTAGAATTATACTGGTCGTTTTTAATCTCAATATAATTGTTATCAATTTTACTTTCAAAGATATCAAGAATTCTAATACCACCAAGATTAGTGTTGAGAATTGTATTGTTACTACAGACGATGCCATAGCTTCTGCTAAAAGCCATACCTAAATCTCTTGCGCCGTACAAACAATTACCAGACACCGTAACATTTTTAGCATTATAAACTGCTATGTATGCTTGAGCTTCAGGAACATAAGGAGAATCTGCAATTTGCTCGTCAAAAACATTTCCAATAATAGAAACATTTTTAATTGAGTTATAGGTCAATGGGTCAGAGCTAGGAATGTATGCGGTTACTGATCCATGACACTGGTCAAATGTATTGTTGGCAATCGTAACATTGGTGATTGTTTCGGTAATAACATTAGGCTCTAAATCAATTGGCCCAGGCATATCGGTTTTAGTCATTTTATAAAAATGATTCCCAATGATCCTGATTTGATTGCCTGTTACTACGCTAATTCCATTTCGGTTAATGTTATTGCCACTAAAACGACAATTCGATATATCAATATCATAAGGAAGCACACTTGATGCTTGGCCGCCATAGCTCCAACTTACATAAATACAGTCCCCTTCTGGATTCTTAAAGTGTACGTTTTCAACAACCATGTTTTTTGCTGATACAGCAACAAGAGTCATAATAGACTCGCTCCATTCTGCGGGATCAGTAAAGTTTTGATCTAAACAAATATCTTTAAAAGATACGTTGTCTACTGAAACACTTGTCGGGGACACCTCTGTGCCAAGAGTAATGTTTGGGAAAAACATATTCGCATTGGTATTATTATCGAGCCTAATAACGGAGGCATCACCATCGCCATAAATAAAATTATTGCTGTTGTAGAGCAACCCCCCAGAAATTCTATATGTTCCTGCTGGAAAATAAACGGCATCCTGCGAATTTAGTGCGGCTTGTATTGGGTCTTTGCTATCAGAAACGCCAGTTGGATCTGCGCCAAAATCAAGAACATTCGCACTTGCTCCAGATATCATTCTCTGATGAACTTTGGTTAGCGCCATGATTAAATTCCTTTATGCTGTTTGATAAATGGCAGTAAAATAAAAATCGCCTGCGCCACTGGTTATGTCACTTACTAAGATAGTTCCGCTTGAATCATAAAAATATAGCGCAGAAACCCCAGTGTCATTAATCCAAGACTGAACAGGAGACGCTGTTGTTACGGCAGATGTAAATACACCGCTATTAATATAATAAGCCGTAGTTAACGGAACATCACCAGAAGCAAAAGGCAAGCCCTGTATATGGAATGTATTGCCAGCAGTCATACCTGTAGTGTCTATATTTACAAGAGCCGCAGTAACCATAATAAAGTTGCCAATTTTTGTATATGAGCCACTGCCTGTAGTGCTTGTAGTTCCTCCAGAAATTGCATCTGCCGCTGTCGGAGTCCAAGTACCCTCCTCGTAGTCCGAAAAAAGCTCGCTAGTGCCAGTGCCAGCGGTAGCAGAGAAGTCTATACCTGAGCCAGAATTGACAACAAGATTACCGCCGCCTAGCAAACTAACATCGCCAGAAGTTTCTAATATTCTAACTTTTTCATCGCCACCAATATAAAATCTATGAGTGCCATCAGCGGCCATCATCAAAGCTCTGACATTGTAACCAACAGAACCGCTGGTATCGTCGCTACTATCGGTAAAATTAATTTTTGGAGATGTGGATCTAATCTCCATTTCGTCACTTGGCGTATCTGTTCCAACACCTATTTTTCCAGTAACAACAAGATCACCGTCAACTTTAAGGTCAGAGTTAACATCAATGTCGCCATCAAAGGTTAATTCACCTTCAATAGTTACATCGTTAAATGTTGGATTGCGCCCAAATACCCCACCTAGTTGTTTAATTGTCATAGTTTAAGTACTCCATCTGTTAAATACGATGCGGCTTAAATCAGCAGCAGCAGAAGGTATGGCTGCAACAGTAAAGGTAGAGCCACTGAGACTTGATACCGTTGTCCAATGAGTAGTGCCATCATCAAGCAAAATGCCTACGATGTCCCCATTTGCAATGTTTCTTACATCAAGAACCGTCACGGATGTACCAGAAGAAGCTACAGCACCATCTAAATTAGTTTCATGAGAATACTCGCAGTAGGTTACTGCGCTTGCACTTACATCATAAATACAAGTCCCAACAGGAACGTACCCTTGCGTTGGTGCATTAGCTAGTGCTGGCATCTTGCTGCCCATAGAACTCAAGCCAAGATTGTGTAACACACCACTCATCTTATCAGAGTATATATAAATATCGGCAGACTCAAAAGTAGAAGCAGCATAGGAAACAAGAGCTACTTGAATATAAGCAACCTCAGACCGAAGAACAGACATAGGCCGAGAAATGCTTTCAGGGCTATTGTTTGCTGTAGTCGCATAACGTCCTTTGCCATCATTCAAGCCAAAGGATGTACCAGTAGCAGAAATATATTCTCCGCCGCCGCCTTTAGACGTTATTGTTTTCTTGTTTGAGTCGTACACATAAATCTGTCTACGCCATGTTGAGTCGGAACTGACTAAATCCATACCGAACACATCACCCAAAGAAACTGGGATTAGTGGTGTAGCAAGCACTGTATCAAAAGAAGTAGCAGATAACAGCTTTAGACCAGGAGTAATGTCTGAGCTAGTGATAACCTGAAACGATGGAGTGTTTCTACCCAAGGATGTCCAGTTACTGCCGTCTGACAAAACACCTGTGTCTGGATTGATCCCACAAATTGTTATCTTTTGAGAAGCTGCTGAAAAGTTGCTTCTTACAATGTTGTTCTGTCCATTATCTGTAATAGGAATTTCAGTTGAATAACCAGCCCTGGGATTGCCAACACCACTCCAACTAAACTCTACTACGTTATTGTAAGTATCAGAGCCAAAAGTAATCCCAGTAGAAGATGTAACACCCTCAAAACGAGCACCACTTATAAAGTTATGATAGGCACCTCCAAGGAATTGAATGTCTACGTCAGACCCCTCAAACGTATTGTCATAAAACTTGTTATGGTTATGACCATAGTTAGAGCCATCAATAGTTAGCTCCTTTAGGCGACCATTCCAAACACTGTTCTCGTTAGTCCAACCACCATTTACACCAGAAATTTCAAACTTGTAAACAATTTCAAGATTAATCTGGTTATAGGCATTAGAGCCATTTACACTAACATTACCATCTGCATACATCTGAACGTATTGACAACCAGCAATATGAATTGTAGCGCATTTACTGCCGTAGATTCTAAGTACAGGCCTTGTTATAGAGCCTCCACTAACCAGAGTAGAGCCATCATCTCTAACATCTCTAAACTTCCATGACTGCGTGTTTGTTTGAGCAAAACCACCGATCACCACGGGAATTTCTGAAATGTTAGTATCAACTAGAATGTTGCTTTCAAAGTTAATAAAATCAATCCCAGTAAAATCTACGGCTGCTGTAATATAAAACTCAAAACCAGCAGGAGCATACAAAGGCCCACTTACTGACCTTGCATGTGCAGCCGCAGCTTGTATAGCCGCAGTATCATCCGTTACCCCATCACCGACAGCGCCAAAGTCTTTGACCGATACTGACTCTTGCAGCTTAAGCTGGACATTCCTACCGTAAGTAGATCCCGCTTGAGTGAAGGATACTTGTGACGCAGTAGTGGAGCCTACTGGTAATACCTCAATGACCATGACCTCGATAGTGCTGAGATTAGGTGGGGCAACGGAGAATTGTACGACCGCGCCAGATACGTTATAGCCATCTTTCTGCTGGTACACACCGTCGATATAGACCTGAGTGTTGTTCTCGCCTCCAGGCTCCATGCCCAGAGTAAAATTAACCGTAGCCCCATCGCCAGTAAAGTTATAGTGATTCATGCCAGCAGCCGTGAATGCACCAGCTATGCTACCAGCTTCAGGATTACCCGTGGTATCGTTGAACTTGAGGTACTTGCCTAGACGAGTAGCCTTGTCAGGTATCGTCATGTCTATGCTAGTGGGATCAGTGTTAGGCGCTATCAGTACACGGTCTAAGTCACCACCATTCTGCTGGAGTGCCAGCCATAGTCGATCAAAGTCATTGTTCACATCTGCCGCTAGAAAATCACCAGCATTGGTGTAAGCAGTGAGACGCTCATACGCCATATCCCTATAGATTGTAAGGACATCACCAGCGGTTGCACCAGTGACCAGTGTGACATTACCACCAGTGTCTACGCCTACGCCACTAACTGCGTACTCGCCAGCACCAGCGCCTTGATTGATAAGCGTACCATTCTGTAGTACCTTAATGTCTCCGGCAGCAGCGATCTCGAACGTATATGGGAATACGGTCTGGCCGCTAGTAGCGGTATATTGGTCTCTCGGGGTACTGTCTAATACTGTCATAGATCACCTACTGCTTTTTCGATGGTATCGAAACCATTCCTTAATCCTGTTAAATTTTGACCTGGAATCAAACGCCTGACTGCTCTAGTATCTGATTCAGTCCAATCATCTTCACCAAGTCCTGCGTTTGCAACTCTAGCCACTAGATCAATTCCTTGGCCGAAAGTTGGCCCAGCAACTGCGTGTCCAATATTTCTTGAGGCAAATCTAGCAGCAGGAAGATCTACCCCTAATAACGGGCGCAATCCGAAATTGTTTGACGAAATCTTTTCCATTGTGTTATTGATCTCCATTATAGCACCCAAAGACCCAGATCTATCAATTCCTTCTATAACTAATCCCATTGGATCATCTGTGATTTCTCTGTTGGCATCCCATTGCTTAAACGAGTAAGACATCATTCCAAACGATGTAAGCATTAACAATCCCCCCATCGCGTTATGGTCTTGGCCCTGTAGTGCTGCAATTGTCATTCTTTGAGTGGATGCAAACATAAACGACCTGAATTGCATGACCGTCTTGCCCATTGGCGTAGACATAAACAGAGGCTTTTCTTGGCCTGGAACCACAATTACTCGATCAGATTCCTTCCTAAGTGCAGCGCCCCATATCTGCTCCAACTCTGGAACATCCCAATTACGCGCATTTGATAGCCAGACACCATCTACTTTCTCGGCATACGTTTCTAGCTGTTTAGCTATGTTCCTAGCATTGGCATCATCAATGCCCAATCTTGCTAGACGCTTATCGATCTTGCCTTTAAGCAGTCCATCGATTACGGAGTTCTGCATGGTTACTGCGTGAAGTTGTTTGACTCCAGCAGTCCAGTAATCCATCAGATTAATACGACCAAAATTATCGGTCATGCTTTGAACTCCACGCTCAAATGCCGTTCCTGCTTTTGTGTAATCTGCAATATCTGAAATGATCTGTGATCTACCTTTCATCAGCGCATCTACGCCAACGCCATATCTCTTGGCCTCTGCTGCTGCAACCTTGAAGTTTTTAAGGTTAGTCGCTAATGGCACTAATCCTTGCGAAAACGTTTTAGTAATCCCTTCAGCCATGAAGATTCTAGCAACATCAGGAACGGATGAGGCCACAACACCACCCATTAATCGCATGTAGTTTAAGTTTCTAGCAACCCTTCCAGCTCTATGGAATATATTTTCTGGGTCTTCCATAGCGTATACGCCACGGATTCTATCTCTCATGCCAGTGATGTCTTCTATATCGCTTTTTCTAGCACGTTCTAACCTAGCTCTTTCTTTGCTTGTCTTAGCGTTTTCTATTTGCTTGCTGTACCAGCTTTCAATCTCAGCTTTTTCGTTTGTCATTTCTATATCGTCAAACGCTCTTTTTAGTTCTATATCTGGAGCCATTTGTCGCAGATAGATACGACCTAAATCCTCGATATCGTTATCAAGAAAATCCTCTACCATGTTGTCTGGAATCTGAAATGTCCTAGCCCTTAGAGGGCCTCTTGCGGCAGTGCCATTTAGCTTGCCAGCAGAAGAACCTTCGCCAATCTTCCAATCATAAGGCAACCGTCCATCTGGAGAACCCTTGATTCTTTGAGCTATCTGTCTAGCAAGATCATCGTATTCCTGCTTTTCAATATCCATACCCTTCTTGTATTCTGCTCGATCTATGATCTTTTGCAGTCTAGTTTTTTCTGCACCAGTAGCTGTTGCTATCTCATCTTGTGCTTTTCTGGCTTGATCAAATAACCTTTGGTCTTCATCTTTTAGCCACTTGCTAACTACTGAAATAAATTCAGGAAACTTATCGTTAACTTTGTTTTTGTTCCATCTTCTGTTTAAGTACCCTACAGCAGTAGACACATCTACATCTTCAGGCAACAAACCTGCATCTATTGCTTCTTTCTTTAATGGCTCGTATAGCTCATCTCTCCATCCTTTAGCAGATAGATATACATAGTAATCGCCATTCTTAAAGACTCTTGTCCCATCTTGAGCGGTATCAAAAGTTTCATTCCGCATAGCCCTAGCAACAGCCTCGTTAAACTTAACCTTATTTAACTGGCCCCCTGCTTTTCTATAAGCTCTCCACTGGTCTAAATGATTTGATAGCGCAGTATTGTATCGCCCGTCCTTGATCTTGATTAATGATTCAACCGCTGTAATTCCACCTCTATCCATTGCGATAGGGTTCTCAGCTAATCTATTGGCTATACTTCTTACGATGGGATTTAGGCTAGTGATTGTCCTAGACAATGGGTCAAAACTTAATGCTTTGACAAGAAACTTTCCTACCTTCCCTGTTACTTCTTCGCCGTTAGCAACCTGTGCAGCGCCTACACTTAGCTCATCTGCCGTAATCCCTTGCTCTACTGCTTGTTGCTGCAAACTTGGGGTCTGTCCAGGGCCAGCTATTGCAACCTCTTGAGCCTCGTTTTCTTTTAGAATGGCGTTTAATCTGCCTGTGTATTCTTTGGGAACTACACCCTGCTCCACCCTAGATAGATTTGCCTCCGCTGCTTTGGCTGCATCATCAGCTTTTAACCGCTGATTAACAATCGACAACTGATCCTGAAATGATTTTCGTTCTTGATCTGCTAAACTTTCCCCTGCTTCTGCGGCATCTTTTTTTGCCTTTCTAGCAGAAACGCCTTTTATGGGTGAGACAGTTTCTGGAATAGCCTCAACGCTATTAATCCGCTGCTTCAATGCTCTTTGTTCTGCAAGCAATGCTTTACGTTCACCGCGAGTCAGTTTATTGCCAGCTAACGGAAGTAGTTCCAACCGCAATTCATCTAAAAAGGATGTTCGTATTGTGGCCTCATCAAACTTAGGCTGGCTCAAAATAACAGAATCTTCTCCTGCCAGAATCCTTGGCTCAACATCCATTGAATTAGCAACTTCTTGTATCTGCTTTTCCGAAACATATTTAGATAGTTTGCCAACGCCAAAACCTATTGCGCCGCCTAAGAACGCGCCAGCACTTACATTGATTGCTGATTCGCCATACGTTCTTTCTAGCTGGGTGGAGTGTAAGGCCGCTTCTTGAACAGCCGTTGATGCTGCCGTGACGCTTCCAGTAACCGCTGCTGAAGACAACACTGATCTGCCAGTTTTGTATGTTCTAGCTACCGCACCACCAATAGGAATGTAGTTAATTGGATCTGCCAAGCCAGCGCCAAGCCCAAAGACTACAGATAAAGCGCCACCATCAGCGATAATCTGACGATCTTTACGCTCCCTAGCTTGCTGTCTTCGTACAGCATTAATCTCATCAACAGAGTCAGCTAAAGAGGCATTGACGACAAACTGCTGGTCTAGCTGTTCTTCTGGAGTAAAGTAGTCATAAGGATTAAATGATCTATCATCAGCTTGATCTGGCAAACCAGATTCTTGAGCTAACAAAGAACCGATAGTATTTTCCGTTCTGAATACAGCAGCCGCCAAATCAGCAGTTTTATAGTCTGATTCTACATTAGTAGGAATGTATTTCTCTACATTCGGGGCTTGATCTGAAGGTCTAATAAACGGCACTATTTATCCTAAATTGGCTGCATAAATTGTCGACTAATTTGCTGCTCTTCTTTTGTCATTCTACCCTCTCTTCTAGCTTGAGATAATTCCATCAACCTTTGAGATTCTTTTTCTTTTTCAGCCTCAACATCAGGCTTAAAATACAAATTCCCCTGCTCGTCTTGTATAGGAATTAATTCTCCATTTTGATCTCTGACCACAACTAAATACTCAGGCTTGCCGCCTGTTGCAGTTTTGGCGGTATGATCATCAGAAAGCATAAATATATCTTTCATCTTGATCGGAGTTCCGAAAACAAAATTCTTTTGCACATCTGCATATATTTGTTCTTTGATGTAAGCCGTACTGCCATTCACAACGTAATCACTAAACTGGTCTGGAGCATACTGCATGTAACCAAACTCAGGGGATAACGACCAGATTTTAGATATACCATTCTTTGCATTTTCTTCAGCTTGACTAGCTGTCATGCCAGATATGTATCCTGTTTCAAACAACACTTGCATTTGTCGTGTTGCTTTAGCGGTGCTAGTAGGGTTCATTGCGCCTAACGTGTCTATCGTCCATGACTCGTAATTTTCTGCAAATTTCTCTGCTTTAATTGCAGCTTCCCTAGAGATTCGCAATTCGCTATTGTTTGGATCTGTTATTTTTCTAGCCTCTATTGCGGCTTCCCTAGTTGTCATAACATCTGCTAACTGAGCAAATCTCATCAACATAGCTTTATCTTGATCTGAAGCAAATCGCCCAAACATTCCTGGTATTTGCTCAACTTTATCCAACAGCTCTATAGCTTGCTGGACATCATTGATGTCTGATGAATTAAGTTTTGCATCAAACTCATTTTTGATAGCCGTAGGTATCTGTCTAGTTGACGAAATTAATTCTACCTGCATATCTACTTTATTCGGGCTTTCGTTAAACATATCTATGTTTGCATCATAGAACGTGTTGACATCTCCTTGGCTAGCAAACACATCTCTGTTGCCTCCAAGCATTTCGGAAACCCTAGATATTGATTGCGCTTTTGCAGTTATTGTTTCGTCTTGACTATATGTAGCGTTGTATATTTGCGTTCTTTGAGCGCCAGTAATAACGCCATTCTCAAACATCGAATCTGCTTGCTGCCTACTTTCGCTAGATGACTGCAAATTATTAGATGCCGCAATTTGTAGATTAGAAAACGCCAACGCATTAGCTTTCTTATTAGCCGCAACATCCCCGCTAATCTGTGCCTCAAACTCTGCAATCTCTCCTCTGATACTAGCCTCTATACGCTCCAAAGACTCAGGGGTTTGGTTTGGAAAGTCTGTTTCTCTGAAAGTTTCTAATGCTTGCCTAGCCCTTTGCAGATTAGTCTCATCGTCATTTGCGGGATCAAAGATAAGATCTTTAATTCTTTTGACCTGTCTCTGAGTTTCAATTCTTTCAGATGTTTTTTCCCTGTAGATTGCCGCTTCTTCTGAGCTTATATCTTCAGTTGTAAGTAATGAATCAATAATGACATCACGCTCAAGTATTGCGGATGTTGCTCCTTCTTCATCGCCTTCTGCCATTCTCTTGGCGGCTTCATTTGACAGAGTAGATAGTCTGCCTAGTTGATTATTTTTAGCAGTAATCCGGTTTTGTTGTACTTCATTTTTGAATACTTGGGTTTCTGCTCTTGTCACATAATCGCTAACAGTAGCGTCAACTACATCTCGATATTCGTCACCAACACCTTGCAGTAATCCCTGCGTAAACTGACGAACATTGGTTTGAAATGCTTGTACATCATCTGGATATTGGGCAGCTATCCGCTCTATTCCATTCTTAGCGTCCTCTGATACGCTAGTAAGAAATGACGATTTCATTGCCGTATTGTAAGCCTGGGCCTCAATAGACATCGATGCTAGAAAACCTTTCTTGGTTTCTGCTGGCGTTCCTGCTTCTGCCGCTTCTCGACCAGCCTTCTCGCCTTTCTCAGCGCCTATCTTCTCAGCACGTTTTGCTCCTATCTCAAAAGCAATATCACCCACTTGATCTGCTAGACCAGCGAGTGCTTCAAACCTACGAGCAGCAGATTGATCTACTCCCGTTGGCCTGAACTCTCCGTAATATCCAATAGGTTTCTGGGCCATTACTTATCACCTTTAGGGGCGGTAGAACCTAATGACGCTACTTGTGCGCCAGTTTGCAACAATGTAGATGCGGCCTGTAAATATCCAGCTTTCTTTGCAGACTTAGCCTGTCTACGCAGTGCGGCTTGCTTTAACTTGTCCGACAAACTTATAGTAGCCTCACTCAGCCCCGCTTTCTTTGCGCTAGACAATGCAAGACTAGCTGGAGTGCCCTCTCCAGAAATACCAGACATAGCCTGACCTACTGCATTAGCGGCCAATGCCCTGTTCAATTCTTCTCGACGTTGCAGTTCTCTGCCTTGTGCTGCGATACGCTCTTCTTCAGCCTGACGCTCTAGCTCAATCTGCTGAGTCTTACCAGCAACATAAGAGGTTCTAGCTGAAACAGCACCAGCAGTAGCGGTTACCGCGATTGCAGTGATTACCCAACTCATACGGCCTCCAATATTTCATTTGCTATCTTGTCCACATCTGTCTCCTCGGTAACGTGGAACGTAGTCCATACCGTATCCGTAATTGCGTATATCACTCGCTTCATGCCTGGATGCGTCTGACCCATATATGGAGCCTTGATTTCTTCTCTGCCTTCATGTGTGACCGCTACACATTCACCTTCAGATACAGTGAATAGATGGTTGGTCTTGTGCAGCGCACCTACTAGACATACACCAGCAGGGATAAATAGCTCTCTAGCGTAAATACCATCAGCAAAATGATGCGTGACCTCTGTCTCAGCTTGAGGCATAGCCAGCATCACGTCTTGTGCTTTGTAGATATTACTCTGTAACGCTAGATTCACGATGATTCGACCTCGTATTCAATCATCTGTATATGTACCGGAGTAGGATCGGGTGCAGTTATTGACGGCATTGCGTCTCTAGTCCAGCCTATTGTATTTAATACATCTTCTATTATGCCAGTTTTTGAGTTGGGAGAGGTATCTAGTGGTGAAACAGATGAATAACCGAACTCTCTAATCGGTACTGGTTGACCATCTACATAGTAACCATACGATTGATAGACCCTGATGTTCATGCGAACAATACGCTTGATACGCATCTGGTTCTCACCGCTACCTATATTGGTATTGAGCGGCATGCCTGTGACTTCTACAGGGAAGTTTAGCCCGACCTCTACGTTGGTGTAGCCTACTTCCTCTGATGTGAGTATTATCTTACTACCAACCACCGTCCTCTCTGGTAGCACAATGCCATCCGCTACGATCTGAACAGTTTCACCCTGCAAATGACCCAGACCAGTGATCTGTGTATCCGCTGGCGCTGGATTGAAGATAATAGAATCATCCATCAGGTGATCGAATGACCACTTTTCTATGTGATACTCGACATTCCCCGCGATAGTTCTCTTGTCGATCATGTATAGCTCATCATCTACCACGGTTGCGTTAGTGATAAAGCCAGAATTAGCGGATATCCACTGAGTAAACCCGTTGATGTCTTGGTCTCGTAGCGTATTTAGGATAGTGACCGAACCATCTGCGTTGGGTATAAACAGCCAGTTAGCATCCTCGCTAGTCGTACCCGATAGCATTGCCATGTCAGTAGGTTGCTTGATCAGGTGAGACGAGAGTACAGATCTATCGTGCGTGACGTAAGCATCTTCATTGAATGAGTAGACAAAATCATAGATCGTCTTGCCGTTTCTATCGACGAATATAGTAGAACCGTCTACATCCACTACCTCGATGTAGGATGCGCCGTGATTAGTCTGTGGCGTAATCCCTACAGATGAAGGCGTAACAGGCGTACTGGTCACTGAGAACTCTGCACCAGACGTAAATACTTGCAGGTTCCGGCCTGGATAAACATCAATGATCTCGTTCAGCTTGCGAGAGGATATTGTGGCAAAGATACCTTCATCGTCATCACCATCGTCAATCTCATAGTCGAAGAATGATCCAGACTTGGAGAAGAATATAGATGCGGTCTTAGACTTAGTGCCGCCTAAAACTAATCGACCCTCGAAGAAGCATCCGGTCTTTGGGTATCCGCGATTAGCAGACCAGACCGCTTCCTTTCTAGGTGATCCGTTAGCCAGCTTTGTAATGGTAATAGGTTTAGCTGTACCGCTAGTAGGGAATGCGCTATATAGCTCAAAGTCTTTAGCAGACTCTCCCGACACTGAGATGCTGTATGTTCTTGTGCCCGTCCTAGTGACCGTTACACCAGTTTCACCGTATACAGGCATGTCTTGCAGATTTCTCTGCATGTTGAATACGGTAGAGCTTTGCTGATCCGCAGTCGCATCACCCGCATAGGTAATGTTTTTAGACAATACGCCTTCAACATCTATCTGGTACTGATCACCAGATACGAATCCAGTATGGAAGTTAATACTCTGCACATCAGCAACAGGCGTAGGACTCAGATCATCATCAAAGTCATAGGTAGGAACATTAGTAAATGGCACCTCATCCAAGAACCAATCCGTATCTGTGCCTAGATTAATCAGTCTCTGTGATGGTACGTCCTCATGAAAGAACAGCATCACGCTTTCTGTCTGCGTATCTCGTACAGTAGAGACCTGTGCAGCGGTAAACGGAACCCGTACATCTGCGACATGGGTGCCTGGATTCTTAAATATACGGACGTTGTTATCTGTGATCGACAGTAGATAGTTTCGGTCTGTAGTGACACTAAAATCTACTAGCTTGGACTCTGACGGTACACCCGCTGTAGTTGTCTGGGTGATTAGATTGAACTCAGCCAGTGTCACTGTGGCAGCGCCCAGATCAGTTGCGCCAACTCTAGCTAACCTTACCCACCTTTCTGCTGAACCGATAGCGATTCTAAAGTTTTGCGGGTTAGTTCCTATGAGTGGAACAGTGCCGACCGTAGTCCATGACAATCCATCAGGAGAATCCTGTATAACGAATTCACTAGACGATCCAGCAGACAAACTAATCTGCCGCAGATCTGCAAATACTGCCGTAGTCTTTAATACAGGAGAAGCAGTACGATCATAGTAAGCAACAACGTATGGATTTGTTGTGCCTATCGCTGCCGTAGTAGATGAAGTAGTCGCGTCATCGCCATCATTAATGACCGATCCAGTGCCACCACTAGGCATAGCTGGGTTCTGTGCTGTGAGTCGCTCTAGCTTATTCAGCACCGTGTCAATATGTTGGGTGCCAGGTCTTCTCTTAACGCCACCTTGAGGAACCAATACCACATTCTTAGCGGTCTGCAATCCTTGGTAATACTGATTGATGTCAGTACGGCCACGCAGTAAAGGTGATAACTCGCCGCTAACGAAGTTATTCTGGAGAAATCGTGACTTAGCCACTAGTACCTCACATTAACAAATGGGTTACTTGTAATGGGAGTTATTGGGTATTGTTGCGAGTCAGTGTATCGAGCCATCCTAGAAGCATTAACATACTCGGCAGACATCTCAACTCTGGACGCAGAGCTATCCCTGATGCTAGTAGCAAAGTCTTTAGCCAGTGCGTACTCGATCATCTTGGAGAAATAAAAAGGCCAATTAGCTTCAGGAACATCATAAATATAGTCGCAATAAAGCGGCCCAGTATTATTGGTATACACTTTGTTGCCATATATCTGATAGTTAACACTAGGATACAACTTGATGAGGAACAAAATATCAGCGGGTAGCTGGTAGATTGATTGCCATTCTTGATCGACAGGCGTATCAGTAGTGAGTGCTAGTTGAGCCTTGGCCCTAGCGAACCCCCACCGATGCTTGGTCAGTTCATTCTTGACTATACTATCGTACAGGGCATTAGCAACTTGTTGCGCTCGTGAGTTACCGATCAGTGAATTAATTGGCGTATCGCCTATTAAGACTAACGCAGCACTAACTAAATCAATTTTAGTTGCCATATCATTACTCTGAAGAAAGGGGGCCCGTAGACCCCCAAATTACTTATGCTGTAACCGTAGTACCAGCCGCCGCAGTAATGCTTGTCGCAGTACGTGCTTTGATATAAGTAATAGTTACTACTGGAGTAGCAGGAGTGCTTGTATCCTTGCAGATAATAAGATCTCCAAGAGATAACTCGCTGATAGCCGCAAGAAAATAATCTGCGTTATCAACATCAGTTTTGGCATCAGTAGAAGTATACTGCCAAGTGCTTCCACCTGTTCCTGAACCGCCAATGCGGCATAAACCTGATCTTGCAAAAGCCATGATGGATCTCCTTATGCAGTTTTGTCGTATTGAACTTTAACCAGACCACCCTCGTCGCGAACGACAGAGCCACCCTTCAACATACCATTGCTTAACCAAGAAGTACGTTCAGGAATCCAGTTGATTTCAGTTTTCATGTCAATGCCGACAGCTAAACCAACAGCAGGACGCTGATAGAACCAAGAGTCAACAATGTTGCCAGCTTCAGTCAATCCACCTTCAACGCGAGTTTCGATAACGATAAAGTTAAACCCTACAAGAGTGTTTACTTCACCAGAAACAAGTGCCTTGATAGCCTGATAGTCAGCAGAAGTTGCCTTCTCATCGTTCAAAAGTCCACCCAAACCCTCTGCTTCAATAGCAGCAAACAGTTCAGTGTTGGGTACACCTTGGTCACGCAGTTCAACTTGAGCCTGAATAACCTTAGCAATAGTAAGGTTGGCCGCTCCAGCAGGAACCGTAGTGGTCAGCGGAGTAGAGGCATCCATAGCATCGATAACTAGCTGGTCACAACGACGACCCAAAGCGCCAGCAATAGTCATTGCCAGTTCTTGTTTCTCATCGAAGTTAACATCAGCTTGGTCAAAGATGTCAGTGTACTCAGGTGCGTTCCAGTTCGACAAGGTTGCCGTCTTGAACTCATGAGACACATCCATTGGAGTGACGAGGTCAGAAGTTGATTTTTGGTTAGCAAGGCCCTTGCCTTGACGACGAAACTTGTAAGTATCACCTACAACGTTATTTCGGACAGTCACGGAATTCTTCAGCAAGCCCATACCTTGGTAGGCATGTTTCACCATGCTGTCAAACTCTGTTACTGCTACAGCAGATAAAGTTTTAGACATTTGTCTATTCCTCAAATTATCAAATAATTTAACGCTAATGTTTCACATGAAACACTCGCATGTTATGAGGTTTTGACTGAGTGCCCGACAGATCGGTCAGTCTACAACCCAAATCTGTCAGGCCCAAGATGGGGTATCTGACTCAGACATAATAACATTTAGTTATACAAAAGCAAACTATCCAAACTGTTGAGCGTATGGTTTATCACCACCAAACTCTTTCATCATGCTCTGGATTTTTTTCTCATGGTTTGCGTCTACCGACCTAAGCAGATTGCCATGCTCGTCCTTGCGGAACATCTCAGCTTCTATATCGGCCCACGTCATGCCTCCAGGCTGGATATGCCCATCAATAGGCAGCTTGGCCGGAGCAGTAGCATTGATTAACGCTTCTACTAGCTCGACTGACTCCGCACTATTGACTGCATAGCGTAGACGTTCATAGGTATCGCTATCGAGACTGTTCTTCATAAACTGCTCGACGGTCTTGATTCGGTCTACCCCGTTGTCCCCTAGCTTGGCAATCTCGGCTTCAGCAGAAACCTCTTCTACTGCCTCTGATTGTGCAGATAAAAGCTCCCATGCTTTATTAAAGTAGTCCTGAGACATGTTAGATTCATTTGCAAAACCGACTAGCTCTTGCATCAACTCGTCTTCTTGGTCGATACCTTCAGGCATGGAGTATCCATCTTTAGGTGCGCCCTTGAATGCGCCAAACTTTTTGGATAACTCGTTGTATGCAGCAGCTTGGTCTGAAACTGATTTATACTTCTCTGACAAGTACCACTCTGGCCTATCACCAGTACCCTTGATCCCATCGGTTAAGAAGTATTCACCTTCGCCTAGTTGCGGTTCAGCGGCATCTACCAGGCTAACTGGTTCTTCTGAAGTATCGCTCTCTATGGCTTGTTCGCTCATGTTTATCTCCACGGATATTGAATGACAGCCCGTCTAGGACTGACCGCTTGATGTTTCAAACGGATTTCCTCAAGTCTTCTACCCCCATTGATGAGGGATAGGTCGTTGATATCTACCCAATCCAGATGCCTGTCTTGTTTGTAGCATCGGAATGCTCGGAATTTATGGAGATACTCAAACTTATCGAATCCATATTGTTCCGCTAGGCTATTTAGCCATTCAAATTTGAATTTCTTTTCGGTCAGATAGGCTTTCTCATCACAGACAATTTCGGCCTTCTTCTTTTTCTTCTCAGTCATAGTTTCTCCGCTTGCTGGATTTGATGAACAATGTATCGCATGACACCAGCCTCACCATTGTGGTAAGCCGATTCATAGTTGATGTTCTGTGCGGAAAGGGAAGTGTCGTTCTCTAGCAGGAATCGTTTGGTCATGTCCTCTATTACCTTTATGCCATCGTCTGATGCAAAGCAGCGATTGTAAGCCTTGGCTAACTCCGCTTGCCTTTCTCTAATCGCACCTTGGGCTTCCCTCGCCTGATCCTCGTTGACTTCTAAATCATCCCAACTCATTGCACCGCCTGTAATTGTGGGGTTTGTTCAGCTTCCATCTGCTTGGCCTCTGCTCCAGCTTGGATGATGCGCTCTTTCTCTGCGTCATCTCGTACTAGCTCGGAACTCATGCCCGTCTTCTCTGCTACCCAAGTACCAAAGTCTTCTATCTTAAACGCCATCTGTACCTGATCAGGCCCAGCAGTAGCCAGAACAAACTCTACCGCTTGTTGTACCGATAGAATGTCTTCGGAATCTTGCGCCCTTGCTAGTGGAGACGTGAATTTAACCTCGACATCTCTACCATCTAGCTCGATAGGGGTGATTAAACCTCTACGGATCAGGATAGATACTACGCGCTTGAGTACAGGGATCAGTACTTCGGTCTGTAACCGTCCGAATGCGGAGCCTATGCGCTTGGCTAGCTCTCTGGATTCGATAGCAATCTCTGTGGCAGTCCTTACTGGCCCTGCTGGATCACGCAAGTCGTTAAACATGGCGATCTTGATGGAGTTTTGTAGCTCTACGATCTCGAACTGGGCTAGTGACAGGCTTGATGCTGTGTCTAGTCGCTGTATAGACGGATTATTGGTGTTGTTAGAACCTACTGGAATAACAATACCTGGCGCTATAACCATATTGTAGGGGTTAGTGACCCCATCGTCGGTAGCAGTGTACATACCAGCGAGGTCTATAGCAGCCTTCTGCAATACAAACTCTTTTGCCTTGTTCAATGAGCGTACATCTGGCAGCGTTTGCATGGCTGGGCCTCTACCGCGCACCTCACCAGAGACTTTGGTGTACCGTCCAGTGACCCAAGGGGATGAATTACCGAAATCCTCTACCCATGAGAACCTTTCTTCCTGCTTAACCCATAGACAGCCATAGTATTTCTTGTCTTTCGGGTCATAGATTACACCTTCTGATACCTCTACCTCGGTATCTGGCTTGTTGTCTATCATGCTCTGGACGTTAGACGATGGTTGAAAGCCCTTCCACATTCGTTCTAGCAGTCTCGCCTTAACCTTGAACCGTCTCCAGTGCGTTTCGATGGTACCGTATGGCCCTTCCTCAAAAGCGATGCCCCGTTGGGGTATGCAGTTAAAGACAATCGGCATTGAATCGTCATCGGTCTCATCAATCTTCAGCGTAGCAGTACCGACCAATAAATCTAGCGCGGCCTCATAGAACTGAGTACCGAAATTAGAGCGATTGATATAGTCGAATACAATCTCTGACTGCTTCTCTAGGTTCTCTCTGATCTGCTTCTCGGTGACGTTATAGTCTCCGGTCTCTAGCATGTTGAGAATCTCGTTCGATGGGTTAAACGTGGCCCATCTAGCCCAGATTGGTGCTATGTTCTCTTGTAACTTACTAGCACCCTGCTGGATAGCGGTCAGAGACGTAGAATCGAAGATACGATCCATCTTCTTCTGGCCCTTATCTTGGGTCTCGAATAGATTCCGTTGGGGCAAGAAATACTCGTACACGTCTGACAGTTGATCGTGCCACATAGCCTCGGCATTGAATGCTTTGTTCTCTCTACCTTTCAGGTCTTGGATCGAGCCAAGATGCGGGGGAAGTTTCATTATCTCACCTGACCAATTTGTGATAAGAATCCAGCGGCACCCGCTCTAGCTTTCGCCTTAGCAGCTATCCCGCTTAGCATGGATCGTCCAGCGGAAGCACCAGCACCCCTAGCACCTCTAGCACCAGTAGCAGCTTCAGCCCGACTACGGGGAGCGCCACCAAGTAGTGATGCACTGCCTAGCTTTCCTCTGGCTAGTGCCTTGAATCGCTGTTCCTGTTCCTCTACTTCCTTATCTAGCGCCCGTTGTTGTCTCTGTCCGACTGCTAGCTCCTGCGCTGAGGGTTCAGGTGCCTTTGGTTTCTTCATGAATCCCATGATTTGCTCCCTATGTACTTGTATAGTTGATATGGTGTCCAGATAAACGGCCTGTTGATGCCTAGCAGTTGTTTAACGTGCCCGACACATGTATTAAGCATGAACAAACCTTGCTCTGACTCTACTGTATTCCATCTAAGTAATCGATCATTCCCAAGTTTATCATCGATTTCGTCAATTGTATAAACCTTAACCTCTGTGATGCCTTTCTCGTATACGATCACTCGGCCTCGGTCTATGGTCATCAGGTAGCAATGATTGATCTTTGGGTGTAGGAATCTAGTCCACCAATGATCTACGCCTTTTGTGAAGCCTATATACCTAGAAGACACTGAACCTAACCTCGGCCTGTCTTGGTTGCGGTCTATGGCCTGATACCATCGATTCTTGCCATCCTAGTGCTAGTGTCTGTAGTGCATCGGCTCCATGTGATGCCCAATCGTGCACAGGTGTATCACGGAATACGTTGCGTTTCTCGTCGAACTCTCGATGGTAGGATGCGATACAGTTTAGCCCGTGTTCGGCCTTGTCTTCATCAAACCAGAATCTAGGGAACATTCGACGTATTGCCTGTATACCTTCGGCTTTGGTGCGTGGTCGTTGTACTGTACGGAATGATATACCCATCTCTCTGGCGACATCCTTCCTTGATCGGCCTGATGTAAGCTCTCTGACCTCTATGTCATGTGGTGCTAGATGTTGACCGAGCATGACCCCATTGGTGGATGCGTATTGATTGAGCCACTGTATGTAATGCTCCATTCCTTTGCCGTTGTTCTCGTAGTACCCGATAAGCCGTATCTCTTTGCCTATAGCCTGAAATAGCCAGATCGACATGGCATCCGATATGCCTAAATCCCATGCCGTATGGACGTTCAACGATGGCTCTATCGGTAGCCTAGTCACTCGGCCCTGATCCTTTGCCGCTGCTATCTGATCAGCAAAGTATGCACCCGCTATCTGAGCCTCGAATGACCCGTAGAATTCCTGTTGAATCAATGCCTCTTCCATGCCCTCGAGACGTTCCTGTTCGATGATGTCGGGATTGATTACCGGAGTACCATCGGCCCGTTTGGTATCCTTAACCGTGAGATTCTGACAGAACCACTCATTGCTAGACTTAGCCATTTGATAGAGTGAGTGTCCGTGATTCTTGCCTCTAGGCGTATAGATGAATACAGCCCAACCACCGTTTTCAGCTAGTATCGGCCTGATATAGCCCCATGCATTCGGGTCACATAATGACCACTCATCAAAGACTACGCCTACGGGGTTGCTTCCCACTAGATTGTTGTAGTTGTCCGAGCCTGTTAGCTGCCACGTTGACCCGTTGACCAGTTCGATCACCATGTCTTGCGATGATGTCCGCTTGCGTATCTGCTTGGGGAATACTTGCTCTAATATTGGGCGGCCTTCGCTGTCTATGCCTGACCATATAGCCTTGCGTGCTTGGGTCTGATGTGGGAATAAGTGCCAGTATGTCCCGACTCGCTTGAACATCTCTTTAGCGGTGAAGTTGAGCGTTGCGCTACCCTTTCCAGCCCTACGATGCCATACACAAACGGCCCTCTTCACGCCTGTATCCATTGCTCGGAAGAAGTCGACTTGGTGTGGCCTAGGTTCCCATTGATACGGTATTGATATCTCTGTCATATGCCCCCTGGATGCATATACAGTACTGGATGGATATCCAGGTTACGAGTTCTTAAAATCTGCTACCTTGATCACAAGATCGCCGCCACCATCACCGCTCAATTCAATGGCTTTCACATCACCCAGATACTTACCAATCAGTTTGAGCTTAATATCTGCTGCGCTCTTCAATCTCTGCACTTGAGTACTATCTAATTCGTTATCAAGATCGGTCAATTTCTTTGCAATATCAGTAACATGCTGCACATGCCCTTGATTGCTTAACTGTTCCCTCAGTGCTTCTTGACGTATAGCACGGTTTTTATTTGCTGCTGTTGTTCCCATTGTCTTTACCCTTACCAAAGATTCTATCCCATCCGTCTGCATAGGCCGATTTTGAGGCAGAATTATACCTTCTAGCGTGACTGCCTTTCCCGCCGTGATCGTACTCAGGAAAGTGTCGATTGACTGTTTCTTTATCGAGTCTATGTCTATTATCTGGCACGTTTTACCCTATATTTACCGGCATATGCTATTTAGTTCTAAAGTATATAACAAATCGGTATTAGACAATTTTTAATGTGGTGTTTATAGTTCATTCCGTACTAACGAATTATACATTAATCAGCAAGGAGTTACACCAATGAACGCACATGACAAACCAGATCTACAAAACCACGTTAACAACATCGCCAATGATTTAACTTCTGGCATGACATACGAGCAATGCGGTATAGATCACGAGGATCACGGTTGCGAGCCAGATGATCAGATTAGCGGGTTTGATTACCTCTCTGACATGCTAGATATCGAGTACACAATTAGCAGTGACGGAAATTTTCTAGGCGCTAGAATTCTTGTCGCTTTCGGTGGCCCTAACATTTGGATTGATACCCGTCATGATAGAGTAGAGGGCTATTGGTGGGGCGATTCAGCCTTTGCAGACTTTTTCGATGAGATGGATTTACACGGCGTTTGCCGAGAACTTTACGAGATGAGGGCATAAGCCAATGAACACCTACCAAAAAATAATCCTCGCCGCCGCTCTCACCTTTGCTTTTATCTGGCTGAGTAATGACGAATTCAACCAAGAATTGAAACAGGCCGAACAATACAATCAAGACGTTTGCGCCGGACTCATTCCCGATTATCAAAACATCAATCCAACTTGCGAGGGCGAATAGATGCAATACGCGATTAGATTTGTACCACCCGAACACGTTCAAGCAGTACGCGACATCTTCAGGAACAGAGGACAAAACACCACCATCAAAGGGCGAGGGCCGAGGTCGGGAATAGGCGAATACCGCGATTGTGCAAAGTCCAAGATTCAACATTTCACTGTCTACGTGTACGACGAAAAAGGCGTAAATGATAGCCGGACTTATATTGATTTTAACGGCATGAAATCCGGCAAGTTCCACATGAAGCACCACCAATCACAACCAGCAATCCACAACGTCAGATACGAGGGCCAAGCATGAATATCTTAGTCGCATACGAAAGCTCTGGCACAGTTAGGGAAGCATTTCGCAAAGCAGGACATAACGCTTGGTCTTGTGATCTACAACCCGCTGACGATGGCAGCAATTATCACTTCCAAGGCGATGTCGAGGAATGGATCATCGACCCCGCTCTGAAACGCTGGGACTTGATCATAATGCACCCACCTTGCACCGCGTTGTGTGTCTCAGGCAATGCCCATTACGGATCAGGCAAAGCAAAGCACCAGCAACGTATCGACGCGATAGAATACACGCTCCGCATGTTTGAACTGGCAAAGGCTAACGCCGACAGAGTATGCATGGAGAACCCCGTAGGCGTGTTACCGATCAAAGCTAGTCAGTACATTCAACCCTATCAATTCGGTCACGCGGAAAGCAAAAAAACTGGCCTATGGTTGCACAACCTACCGAAACTACAACCAACCAACGTTGTAGACAAGCCCGCATGCGGACACTGGGACAATCAAACGCCAAGCGGCCAGAACAAGCTAGGCCCATCACCGGATCGATGGAAGATTAGATCAAAGACATACCAAGGAATCGCACAGGCAATGGCCGAGCAATTTTAAGAGGCTTCTCGCTCGATCAATATCTCACAATAGTGGATGGCTTTTCGTAGGTCATCCACTCCTCCTTTTTCTCTCCACCTCGACACATACTTGATCACCGCATGCTCACAGACTCCCAAGTCGTTTTCTAAAGCATATTCCAACGGCTGTATCTTCATCGTCTTATAGTGGCTACCTGAAATTTGTCTGTCTAGTGCGCTCATATAAGCTCCTGAATGTTTGCTTTCAATCGGCCCTGTTCGCCGTACAATTTGTGGAGGATCACGCAGGTCATACTTCGCGCACTGGCATAACCAGAGCCAGCATGCCAAGCGTCTGCGGGTGCTAGGATGTTCCAAGACTCGAACAATGCGCCGCCATATTCCTCTTGATTCTTGTGGTGTATGTGTCCTGTCCAAACGAAAGTATGATCTGACTCGCCCCATTCTTGCCTCAAATTACTGACTATTGAACCATGCAAATTAGACATCTTGATCCTGTCCCCATGATGGGTCACGACTAGATTTTTGCCCCATTGCCACCAGATAAACTTGCTCGCATTATCAAATACCTTGACGCGGGGATCATCCTCAAAGTACAAGCGCATCACCTCATTCAACCAGAGCGCCGCATCTGGATCATGATTGCCCCTGACATTCACAAGCCATACCTGATTATGCTTCTCCAACATACGCAATACCGTACGCTTGATCACATTACTAGCAGCGCGAATGGTCTTAGAATACCGACCGTCTGAGTCTAGTAGATTTTTAGAATTAGGCGTTGAACTGGTGCTGTCATTGATATGCATGAAATCGCCAAGGTTCACAAGCACCCCGACCTCACCAGATGGGGCCGATCCGACCAAGCGATCAATTGCATTCTCTAAAAGATTCTGACTAATCTTGACATCGTAGTCATCACCCATTGTTTCAGTGTGGTGAGCGAGCATCCCAAGATGGTGATCACCAATAAGATAAGCAACCATGAGATTGTCATCAGTGCTTGAAGGCGGGTCAATGGGAGTGTGGATTCCGGTGACTTCATCTTTAAATCCCTCGACAAATTGATCAACCAACTCCTCAATCTTCTGGCGCTCTGGCTCCTGAATGTGCCACTGTAAAACGATCTCGCCTTCAGTATTGTATGCCGTACTGACTCGTTTAGTGGTAAATCCTGGAGCAACTTCCCTGTTCAAATTTTGATCAGGTGCTATGCCTGATGCGGCTGCGCGTCGATGTACTTTTTGCACGATCTCAGATATGCGCTTCGGGTCTCGCCCCAACTCCGCACCAATCTCAACGTTACTCATGCCAGAGATACGCATCTCGATAATTTGAGTTTGGTTTTCAGTGTTGCAAAAATCTAAATGTTGCTCAGTGCTTTTACTCATCGTCTTCGACCATGCCACAAAAAATACTTGACGCGATATGCAAGCGACCAACCACGCTGGCTATGCTTTCAGGGTCGGTTGAGAAGGTTCCAGGCATTACTAAATCAAAGTAATCCTGATGCTCGGTGATGATCACCGCACCACTTATATCCCCGCTCTCACATTGCTCGATCAAAGCCCTCAACGCATCCCGCACTTGCTCTGCGTTCCGGTCGAGAATCGACACTTCACCCAATGCTTTTGACCAATTCTTTTGCTTGCTCGATGGTCTCGATACAGGCCCACTTGCCGCCCTTCGCTATCCACTCATCGCTGAATCTCTTCTCACCACTCGTTAGCTTTCTCGCGCTTGGTGGCTTGGCTCCATCCTTGATCTCGACCATGACTGTCTGGCCCTTGTAGCAGATGATAATGTCTACGAAATTGGGCAGATCGTGTACGTCTTTAACACCACAACCCAACCGCTTAAACTCGGTCTCGATTTCATTGTGATTATCGTCTTTCTTCTTCGCGTACTTGCTCATCTGTGATAGTCCATAATCGCTGCTTCTACCTCTTCAGGCACAGGATGGTTATTATCGTCCAGTATTCTAGCATACTCCCCTTTTTCAAACAGTTTTCTTGAGTCGTAGTCGAACGATTCACCCGCATGCAAGGCCCGATGATGCTCATCACACAACGGTAGCACCCACCAATGGCCTATCGCTATCTTGTTATGCTTGGCTGTTGCCCCCACTGGATGATGGATTTGTGCAGGGCCAAAGCATTCTACACATCCCAAGCTAGCCACTTGATCATGCCATCTCTTCTGTTCAGCACTTGGAGCATTGCCTTTGCTCCTCATGTCTTTGATCTATTCTTCCATCGATACCGACTACTCGAGCCTGTTGCTAACGCATTAGATGTCGGAACGGATTTCTTTAGGTTGATAGCTGACTTTCCAATTGGAATCTCGCGGATGAATCCATCACGCGCAAAGAATTCCTCCATGTCTCGCTCCAGTTTGATACGCGCTGCCTCTTTCTCTGCAAACGTCAACAGCTTTGGCGTGATGCTGCGCTCATTACCTCTAGTTAACTTTGTCACTTCCTCACCTCCGTTAGTTGGAATCCTTGCTGACTGAAATGCCGTTCGACCATCTCCAGGAACTCGCTATGCTGCGCCACATTCATCATGGACGTGACAGGAAACGAGTACGGTTCAGCCATGAACATCAGCTTGGTCTCGTATGGAAACTCTTTGACCTTTGTATCATACATTTCTTTATACTTCACGCTGTCTCTACGCAGGATGGGCACTCCAAAGTGCAGCTTACAATACGCCTTATACTCCCAAGCCTTCATATCTCCCTGCTTCTCACAGTCACGATACCACTTGTTAGCCGTGTTATTCTGGATCAACGTTCTAGTCTTCTTCCTTTTGTCGATAGTTAACCTGACGGGGAACTCGATGTCCGTCTCGCTAAACATCTGTAACATTTCTTCCAGACCATGACGACTGTCGATTGTCATTTCAATCGTCTCCGCTTCTAACCTCATAAATCCCCCTGTCATTTAAATAATCTTCGTACCAATCCACATACCCGTCACCCCAAAACTGAAAGTCATACTCGGTTTCGTTGGGCTTTGCTTTTTTGAGCACCATCCATCTCTTGAATGTTCTTACGCACCAGAGCATTTGGTTTTCTGCCATATCTTTATCGTTGTAAAACCCGTCGATGGCACCAGTACGCATGTCTTGGATGTACCAGCTCATGCGCTTTCCAGTATCTTCACGCGTTGCTGACTTAATCTGTATCTCCGGTATTCTTCCCTGCTAGGTTGATGGCCGTTCGCTATCTGGTTGTTGTAAATCTCTATAAAGAACTTATCCTCTGTGGCTACCTCTTTCTGCTCCCTAGAAAAGTAACTTTTTCCGTCCGTTCTTTGTGGTGCATCCCTGAACAACGCGGCATCTGTTAACCCGATTGCTCTCACTACATCTGGCCCCTTCGCCAGACACACATGGCAGTGAATCAAAACCTTTCCGTCTTCCTCCTTCAGTGATAGTGCTGTGGGATTGTTGCCATCATGGACAGGACATACCGCTCTGTATCTGTCCCCATGTCTGCGTACCTTATCCAGCCTTTCTAAAATCTCGTTCAACATTCTTCGCCCTCTTAATCTGTAAGTGTTTAACGTAGTTTTGCACCTCTGGCATCCGCTCGCCTGGAACTGCCATGACTCTAGGCCACACTCCAAACTTAGACTTGTATGCCCATGCTGCCCATCCAGGTTTGTATCCTTTCTGAAGCGCGTAATACTGGAACTCGTATAGCCAACGGCCCTTATCCTCTCGCTTAATCTCAGTGAGGATTTGCTTGTCCGTCTTCAGTAACTCAGCCTTGGGCACCTCGTAACCACATGCACATCGAGGCATGATCATGGTCTGGAAACAGGCGGGGCAGTCCATTGTCTTGGGTTCTTTCTTCTCTTTGGTTTGATCTCGCTCCCTGTATTCTTTCTCGCCATCGTGCAGCGCATCCGGCACTACGTCTTCCGCGAATCCATGCTTTGACACATTACCCGCATGGTCGAGGATGATTGCATGGGGCTTGTCTTTGTGGAGCCTTAACACCCGACCGATACGCTGGACGTAACTCGATAGAGACTTAGTGGGGAATGCGTCGATCAGACAACGCACACTAGGCGCATCGTATCCCGTATTTAATAGCTTGGAGCATGACAGTATCTTAAACTTGCCCTCGTCATGTTCGCGGTACAGTATCTGTCTTTCGGCATCATCCATATAGCCGTCGATATGCTCGGCGGGAATCCCTGCATCGTTGAACATCTTAACCATTGTCTTACTGTGCGGAATGCTGGGTGAGAACGCGATTGTCTGGCTGTTCTCCCCGTACCTCTTCCAGTTGTCGATGATGTCCCCGACCAACTTAATATCCTTTTCCATGCGCTCGCCTAGCTGGCCTGGATCATAGTCAGATGCTCCGGTGTTCAGTCGTTTCGACCTGATACCTTTCAGGTTAGGCTTTGATCCACCGTAGTATTTGGCGGGTGCTAAGTATCCCTTGTCGGTTAACTGGCTAGCAGTGATGGGTACAATCAGATCATCATAGTGATTGCCTAGTCCTTTTGAGAATGGTGTAGCGGATAGACCGATCACAGGCACTCGACTGTACTTCTCCATGAGTGTGCTAGTGGTCTTATAGTGAACGTGCGCTTCATCGACAATGATGAGCCTAGACATGGGCCAGTTTCTGCGCCTTGCTAGTGTGTGAATCGATGCTATCTGAATAGGTGCATGCCAGTTAGCGCGAGGATGATCCCATCCCTGTATGACTCCCGCCTCTATCCCATGCTTGTCGAATTCTGCAACCGTTTGCTGAACCAGCTTGATACGATCACAGATAAAGATGCTTTCTTTCCCCTTCTTTGCAGCATTGGCTAGCATCTCTACTGCTACCCTAGTCTTACCGAATGAACATGGTGCTGCCAACATGATCCTCTTATTGCCTTTCCTGACTGAGTCCCTACACATCTCAATCGCTCTCGCTTGATGCTCTCTTAGTTCCATATCACCTCCAATTTATTTTAGGCACAGTTCCACTTTTTCCCTGTTGCAACACATAACCGTGACTGTCGCTAGCAGCGTTAGGTCTCACATGTGTACATCCGTAGATGCGGTACTCATAGCTTTCGCTTTCTGTATGACGCAACTCATACAACCCCCGCTTGGGGTCTGCTGCATATAGGACGTGAATCGGGTCAAGTGGACAGACCTAAAACATGCTCACGATTTACCGCTATTTGGATTGGACGCACAGTTAAGCGCCACTTTCCATCGGTAGGAAGCTCTTTAACGGGGATTGCAGTTGTGGTAGGATTCAATTGTGTCGGTTGTGACCACGATTCTTCCTGTTTGCAATCGGACATTAAAGGGACTGCTAATCCCGCCGACACATTTAATCTAACACCATCCGGTGATGAATAAAACCTTTTTTCTAAATCAATATCTGCTACTATTGTTTTGTCTCTCTTGCTGATTGACACAGGGGTTCCCCTCGCCCCGTGGCCCACTTCGGTGGGCCTTTCTTTATCCCTCGTAGACTACCTTATCCTTTACTAACCGTATTGCATGTACCCTATCGCCATCGAAATCGACTAGGCAATTGCAATTGTGCCGCCAGTAGTGAACCTTCGGTGGTGACAATCTCAACTCTACTGCAAACCTATGCAGACTCTTTCCCGAATGCTCCAGGAACTCTGTTAACTCTAGTGTTCTCATGCTTTCCTCCTCAATGAAGACTGCACCTTATCAAACATCTTTTATAAAAACAAGTTGACAGACCCATTTAATTAGATTATCTTAATACCTCAATCAGCAGATAGGGGTAGACATGAGCAAGCAGCAGTTAGTAGAAGAGCTAAGTGATTTCACATTCGAGATAGCCAGGTTAGCGGATGAGTGCAACATCAGCAAAGGTGATCTCGCCATCCTAGAGTTGTGCCATCGTGAACTAGATCGTATCAGTGAAGATCTGATGGAAGAGGAGCGGGAGAACCACGCACTAGAGCAGCGCCATCAGGATGATCTTGCAGACTATGCAGCAGCGGTGAGGGTATGATTCTCGCCAAGGGCAAGGTGTACGAATCCACCGAGCAGTACACAGACTTTATCGGTGATTTCATCAAGGGTCAGGCAGACTGTAAAGCAGGAAAAGAATTAGCTAGCAAGACAGAGGCATACATCAGGGGCTACTCCGCACAGGATAGTCTCGACCAGATCAACGCAATTCTGAGGGAAAGCAAATGAGCGTATGGAAAACTTTAAGCAGCATCAACGTCAACGATCACACTGAAAAGAAAGGTAATCTCACCTATCTGTCATGGGCATGGGCTTGGGCAGTAACCAAAGACCACTACCCTGACTCTAATTACTTTTTCGGGGAGAG
>Ga0208793_1000325_pt1 | contig 33242 bp, 52 predicted proteins | sample 17_taG_FD_184092 | JGI IMG/M metagenome (GOLD analysis project Ga0208793, IMG submission 184092) | Marine viral communities from the Subarctic Pacific Ocean - 17_ETSP_OMZ_AT15314 metaG (SPAdes) (version 2) | ecosystem: Environmental > Aquatic > Marine > Oceanic | place: Pacific Ocean | collected... | reverse complement strand
CTCCTACACCTAAAATAGCAGCTTTACCTAAAGGAGATTTAACAAATTTCTTAACCCCTTTACCTATTGATTTTACTAAGCTTCCTAGTCCGTATTGTTGTCTGGGTTGTTGCATATATGATAGTGCCATAATTTTGTCTAAATTTAATTAAAAAAAGCAGGCATAGAAATCCTGAATACAGCAGTTTATTTGATTTTTTTAGAGTCGTCAACAGGTTTCGAAGGGGTTTCTCCCTGTTTTAAGTCATCTAAGAATCTTCCACAATACTGATACTCTCCGATATGAGTAATATAATCTGTTATAAATAGATATACTTTACCACCTAATTTACGCCATCTTTCACAAAAACCAAAGTCTTCACCAAAATAACGTTTAGTATCTGGTTCATGTAACGTGTCAAATAAGTTATAAAAGTTTTCTTTTTTAACTTCTTTACCATTCATATTGGTAGGTTGAAATATCTCTAATTCAGGGTGAGCTTTTATAAGATCTGTAATAACTCTTCTTTTAATTAACATGCATCCTGTAGGAGCATGAGTAGCTTCCATGATACCTTTATCTACAGTTATATCTTTGCTTCTGTCTAACTTAACAGGAAAAGTATAACCAGCTTTAGCAAGATCTTCTGGGCCATTTATTGCTCCATCTTTTTGACTAAGTCTTTCCCAAGCTTTATCCCAACTAAATTGTTTCATTGGATAAGGACACGATATAATATCTTTATCTGCTTCTATCATTTTCTCTATGGTACTAAAATTAAAATCAATATCTGAATCTATAAATAATAAATGAGTGTATTTATCTTCATGATTTAAAAACTCTGCTACACATAAGTTTCTCCCCTGGGTTACCAACGAAGATTTCATTATAGTAAAACTAATTAAGATGTTTCTTCTCATACATTCTTGCTGCATTTTTAATACGGCTTGGCAGTAATGCATAGAGACATCACTATGAACAGGGGTGCATACCATTATTTTATGAGGAGAACGTCCTAGATTTATATTAGTAACATTCGTCTCTGTGCCAGCTTCTTTGGTTTCATTATTAAACCACATTGGTTCATTTGGATACTGCATCTAAGGCTCCTTTCAAAAATGTTTCCCACTGTCTACCAATTTTATTCCAATTATAATAAGAGTTAGCATAAGCTGATTGACAATCAAGGTGATTAAATATTTGATTATTATGTAGGGTTTGTGATGCTGCTTCAATACCATAGCCAAATTTAGAAGCTAAAGCTTTGTAGTCTTTGTCTACAGGTATATACATAGGAAACTCAGCTCCCGTTTCGTACAAGGCACCTAGATTAGTGGTAATACAATATAAACCAGCGGCCATACATTCTAATAATGATATACAAAAAGTCTCTTCAAAAATACTTGGGTACACATACATATTATATTTATGTAAATTCTCTTTAATGTATTCATTTGATTTGTAACCAATATAATTTACGTTAGGTAATTTATCTGCTTGTTCGTATAAAGCTTTATAGTGTTTATCATTTTGTTCATAAAACTCTTTACCATAGACTTCACATGAAGAATAAACATCTAAACTAATTAAAGGATTCTTTACAAATTGCATAGCCCCTAATAAAATATTTAAACCTCTCCACGGAGTATTTTGATGAATTATTTTTATAGGTTTGCCTAGCTCATAGTGAGGAGCTTGCTTAATTTTATCAATACCATTTTTAATAACCACTGACTTGTCTGTAGGTATATCAAAAAACTGTCTGTACTTTTCATAAGTCCAATGTGAATTAAAGACATACCAATCATATTTTTTATGATTGTTTTTATCTTTGAACCATGGTGCCAGATTCGGTTGATCATATGAATTCTTCTGCCAGAGAATATTCATTTTAGTTGGATGTAAAGGAATTTTTTCAGGGACAGATGTAGTTATTTGTACTTGGTCTAATAACTTTTTATCGACATATTTTTCTAAATATGCGAATTGTAATTCTGTTCCGCCTTTAGGGTTTTGGTTTGTCATTATTTACTAATACTTTCTGCATTAAGTCTAAACCTTTAGGTGAAACCTGTACAACTACATCTTCAACTATATCAGGTCCTTCTTTCTTCTCTTTAAAAGTCTCTCCAGTTTTTGTATTTCTATAAGTAGTTATAGTAGTACAATTAATTTTATATACGTTATCCGTTTTCATTCTCTCTAGTTATTAAAGCATAACTTATGGCACCTTGTATTGTATTACTGCCTGTTGCTGCTTGCACTGTTATAGCATCACCCGCTTCTAAATTCAAGCCTTGAGGTGTGGCATTTACTTGCGACTTAGCAGCTAAATCATCTCTAAAAAATTCATATTCAGTGCTTGAAGCAGATGAGTCAACTAAATTCATCTGTACCACAATAGATGATGATGCGTCGTTGTTTGCACAATATACACTTTTAACGATAATCACTCCATCAGTAGGACAAGTAAGAACCGTAGCTTTGTTTACATCGGCTTGTTTAAAACCTTGATTTTTATATTGTATAGTCATTATGATAAAAAGTAATTAAAAGCGTCTTGTTCGTTTTTTAAATCTTGTTGAAATGAAAAATTTAATTGTTGTTTCATACTATCTAAAGACTCTAAAATCTGTCTTTGATTATTAACATCGTATTCCTGTTTAGGTTCAGGTATATAACTAGTTATCTTAGCCATAGTGTCCTCGTCTAGATTCTCTAGCCACGTCTCCAGAGGTATAACCAGACACTCCTACCTTAGGTGATCTTGCAGCAGCTTTTGGAGTAGCAAACTGAGCTTGACTTGGCTGACCTGACATTTGTGCTTGTAGGTTTGCTAAATTTTTCTCTGAATAATTTTGATCTGCATCTCTTCTTAGTATCATGTTAGCTATTCTATTTTGCCTGCTTCTTTGGTCCATTGCAGGTCTAGAATAATAACCACCCATAGCATTCATTTGATTTAAAGCTGCTGGGCTATAAGAACCTATTCCCATAGTAGCAGGTCTATAACGATCAGATTGTTTAGGTCTAAAAATTGCATTTAAAATACCACCGGCTTTAGCCATCAAACTATTATTCATAAGTTTTTGAAACCAGTTTTGTTGTTCTACTTCATCTGATTGATCGTCATCAATATCTGTTTGTTGCATGATGCCTGCAAATTTTCCTATGTCCTGTTTTTGTTTTGGTAAAACCATTGCTGGATATTCTCCTTCCATTTCTGTTCCTCTTCCTCTTCCTGCAGGCACATCAGTGTCTATATTCATAATACCTGTTGGAACCATTCCTACTTGTTGTTTCATTTGGTACGTTGGATTTTCATAGGGTTGTTTATCAAACTCATAATTAGTAATACCATCTGCTTGTGAAGGATAATCTACGTGACCTTCTGGAAATTTATCTCCGGTGTAATAATTTACACTACCATCACTTCCAACTAATCTCCTATCTCCACCATACATTGAGTTATCTAAACCATCTTTAAATTGAGGAGACATCCACATAAAATTAGGAGCTTCAACTTTTGGTGTTTGTCCAACTCTTGGACTAAAGTCTTTAAAAAAAGTCCCGCCTTTCGTACCATATGGACTCGGTAATGGTTCATCTGTGTTATAAGCTCTTGCGTCATATCTTGCTCGTGCATTAGTAGGAATATTTCCAGTAAAAGGATAATCAGCTTGGCCAGTAAAGTCTGTTATACTATCATCATAATCTAAAAATCTATCAGGATCTTGATATAAACCTTCGTATATAAAACGAGGTTCGTTTTGTTGTCTATAAGCTGCTAATATATCGTATAGTCCACCCATTATCTTCTCCCGTCCGCTTGTGCGTCTAATCTTAATGTACCATATCGCCACGTTTCGCCTGTAGCGTCGTTAGCAATATTAAGTGAGACCAGTCTTCCTCTGGCTCTAGTATCTATCTTATCAGTAGTTGTAGTTATTGTAAAGGGGCCTAGTGGAGAACTTACAGGAGTAGAGTCAGGGTAAGAACTTACATATAAAGTAATCTTGGCATTACCTGATAAGTATTTAAAATCAGGTAAAAATCTTCTAACTGACATAAAATACTCTCCATCTCCTCTAAAATCTGCAACGCCCGTTGATGAACCCATCATATTTTTTCGCGTTGTAATATCATAATCTCCAGATCTAATGTAAGCATTAATAGAAGTAGTCCCTGAACTATTAACCTGATCAGTTCCTTCTTCTTGAGAATAATACATACTAGCTCCATATTTATTGGTAATTCCTAAAATAGTTGGAAAAACAGGGGTAGTTGTAGAAGTATAGTCGGTGGCATAAGGATTATTAAAGACAGTTGCATCGATCCATGTTGTTCTAGAGAGTGAACTGGTTGTCCAAACGTTTTCTCCATAATTAAAAGTGGCACATCTATCGACTTGAGTACTACCATCTTTAGGATAGAAAAAGTTTATTTCATTATATAAATTGTTATGCCCCGCAGCAACCAATCTACTAGCTGAATAATTAATTCCTAAATTATTTCCATTACTATTAAAAACAAAATCTTCAACTAAACAAGGTAAGTATTTAACTGTACCATCAAATTTAAAAAATCCACCTGCATCACCCATCCAATATACAGCTCCATCTGCTGCAACAGCAGCATGCTGACCGATACATCCGCAGTTAGTTCCAATTAATTTAATACTAAAAGTAAAAGGTGGCCCAACGAATTGAGCTAAGTAAGCTGCGGTATCAGTTAAAATTAAAAGATAATCTTTACCTGTTACCGCTGCTCTAATTTCATTTCCGTTATCTAATCTAAAAGTTCCTGCCGTGTTAGTAGCGGTGGGAGCATAAGTATTTAAATCTTCTTGGTTAGAGAATCTAATAAACATTGGATCTTGAGTAGTAGGATCACCAATAGTGGTTTCAGTTCCTAAATGAAATAAATGTCTATCTCTATCTGAAACTACAGTCATAATAGAAGCTGTTGGATTGTTTGTAGTTGCAAAATTTGTTGTTGATTGTGATGCTCTTATGGTTCTTGGATTTGTAGCACCCGCATTCCAAGTAAAAGTTTTTCCATTAAATAGAGTAGCAACTAAAACTTGACCGTAGTTATCTAGACTCCAGCTCCCTGGATCCAGAACCACTGAGCTTGTTGTTCTAGCTGTTCCCCATGTTGAACTTCCCCATAAATAAGTACCCCAACCATAGCCTAATGTTTGAGTGGTAGGTCCAACAGTTATATAAGGAGTAACTGTTGCTGCACCAGCAGCTGTCATACCTGCTCCAGTTTCATTACTTGAAGCTTGTACTTCGAACCAATCACCACCAGAATCCACGGTTATAATTTCATAATTTTTTTCTAAATCAGATGCAGTATAATTAGAATCTCCAGTAACTGTGACGGAACTGATGACAACGTATTCTCCTTGGGTTAAACCATGAGAAGCTTTATTAAATCGTACTACATCAGAACCATTCGTAGTAGTTATTGTAAAACCTGTAATTGCGGTATCGAGAGGAGTGATATCAAAAAATTGATCTCCATAATAAAGAAATAAACCTTTGCTTGTTCCAATTGCTGTATAACGTTCACCACTTAAACTAGTAAATGCATGTTGAGCTCTTGCCGGCCCTGGCAATGTTTCTTCTGCCGTAGTTAATTGGTTCCATCCCCCTATTTTCTCTGGTAAACCATATCTAAATCTAACAAAATCGCCATCTGTCCATTGACCTTCGGCCCCTGATTCTGTAGCTTGTTTGTTAAATCCTGGCTTGAAGTTTAATTTCTGTAGCATATAATGGGTTATATATTAATTTATAAAAGAATGAAAGGGACAAAATTAAAAGCTAAAGATGACAGAAAAAACCGTTAATATTAATAATTTCATAGCAACTTACGATAATTATATTACCACCGATGAATGTAATAAGGCTATTCAATTATTTGATGATCAATATAAATTTAATCAAACCTTTAATCGTCTCGCTGCTGAACAGGCCCCTGTCACTTTTAAACAAGATCAACAATATTTTGCAACTCCTAATACTCTAGAGATATGGTGGGAACCATTAAAATCACTTATCTTTAATTTTGATTTAGCATGGAACCATTATGTGAAAAATACAGGTGCCTCGGAAGCTTATGGAGGAAAAAAACTTTCTTATACAGGTCTAAAAATTCAAAAAACATTACCTACCGAAGGATACCATGTTTGGCATATCGAACATGGAGAAGGAGGTGACAGCGAAAAAAGAGCTTTTGTATTTGCAGTTTATTTAAACGACGTAGAGGAAGGTGGAGAAACTGAGTTTTTACATTTTTCCAAAAGAGTAAAACCTAAACAAGGCCGAATAGTTATTTGGCCTGCAGGCTTTCCCTATGTTCATAGAGGAAATCCGCCTTTAAAAGGTGAAAAATATCTTTTGACTTCTTGGATGTTATTAGGATGATTAAATTTGATAATAAGTCAAAATTAAATCCAAATAATAATAGCATAAATATTACATATCCAAGAAACGTTAATATAATTTTTGGACATTATCCTTACCCTGAAATAATAGCTTATTTTATAACAGAAATTAAAAAAAATATAAACCCTAACATGAGTTATCTTACTAACGTAAAAGGAGGGAGGACTGATTGGGAACAATTTAAAGAAGATAAAAATTTTATTAATTTTAGAAACTATTTAATTAATAAATATCAAATGAGTCACCCTGAAATGTTTCAATATTTTTTAGAAAAACATACCATACGTCAAGTTTGGGGTAATGAAATAAAACCTGGAGATAGTATAGACTATCACGTTCATGACATGTTTTATGGTATTTTATATTTAACTGAAGGTTGTGATTTAATATTACCAGAATTAAATATATCTATTGTGCCAAAACCTGGTGATTATTATATTTTTCCACCTCAAATTTATCATGGTTTTAATAAATACGAAGGTAAGGTAAATAGATATAGTTTAGTTTTTAATATAGAGCCTAAGTCTGACCACTTTAAATTTAGAAATAAATTAAGTGCTTTTAAGATGAGTAGGAAGTAGGTCTAGCGCCTTTTTCTGATTCTTCTCTTGTGTCCGCATCCCAATCAGCTTGTAATTTTGCTAAGTGAGCTGCATCCCATTTATCAATGAAGTCTTGAAAAGATCCCAGAGTACCTTCATCGTAAGCGCTATGGGGAGTAGAATCTCTATGTTCTACTTCATCAGAACTTGGAGTGGTTCCATGTTGAATAGCCCAAATATTTGAAAATTTAGACTGACTCCAAAAAGTATTATCATCAATAACATAATCCGTACCTGCACCATCACCACTATTTTTGATGATTTTTTTATCCTCACATATTACTGTCCAATTTGCATTTGTTGCCATTATTATTCTCCTTAAGTTTTAATTACGTACATTACTGTTAAATATGGTTGCACAACTGAAGTAGAATCTCCAGTAAAAGTTGCACTCATATTATGATCATGCCCACTACCTGAGCCTGCATTATCAGTATTATATGTTGTAGAAGTTCGTTTTAGAGGGGGCATGTCCCGGTAATAATTCTCAGATCCAGTTGGCGACTGTGCTATCGTGATTCCGTGACCGTGAGAAGCAAGTTGTGCTGTTGAAAGAGTTGCGTTAGCTGTTGAACCTCCAACATTTCCAGTTGCTTGAACTGTGTTTGCCCCACCTGTTGAAGCTAAATTTTTAGTAGGAGATTTTGAAACTGCTACGTTATCTTGTAAATTCGGTAAATTAAAAGTTGAAGCTCCATCACCAACTCCATAAGTAGTTGAAATAACTCCAAATAATGTTGAATAAGTTGATCTTGAAACAGCTGCACCATTACACTCTAAGAAACCAGTTGGTACTGAACCAGTCGACCACGGTACAATAGTACCTGTTGGAATTCCTTCGATACCTGTAAGGTTGGCACCAGAGAAATCGTATTTTGTAGCTTCGTAATTTGACATAATTTATTATCTCCTATTTCTCTGTGTAAGTCCAGCCAGTAGTAGCATCACCAGAAAAAACTAGTGAGAAAGCTGCGCCTTGTGTGTTAACTGTTAAATTTGATGCTGCGTTAGCAATGTTAGAACTATTTCTACCAACAACTAAAGCATTTGAATTGAAATCATAACCTTGGTCTACAAATGTAACCATATCACCTGTACTTGGTGACGCTGGAAGTGTCACCGTGACTCCTCCACCATTTGTATTTACTAAAAGTTGAGCACCTGCTTGAACTGTTTCAGCTGCAGTAACTGCTCTCCATACTTTTAATTCAGAACCTTTATAAACATTAGTTCCATCAGACCATAATTGATAAGTGTGGCCTTCACATAAAAGAATCCCTGTTCCAGAAGTAGTTTTGAAAGTTAGTGTATAACCAGCATGATCACACCCATCCCAAACTGTATATGTTTTTTCTACAGAATCTGGAATAGTAACATTAACGTTTGCAGCTAATGTACCTGTTAATTTTATAACTTCATTTTTTCCATTAGACACAGCACCGTTGGTAAAAGTTAATGCTCTACTTGCATTAGTTACATTAAACGCATCGTAACCACCAATAGCTTGTTCTAATATTAATAAGTTTGTATTTGTAATTTGTCCCCAAGTTCCCGAATTTTCGCCGGTTGCTTGTACTGTAAGTTTTAGACTTGCTGATGTCGAGTTAGCCATTTTTAATTCCTTATATATTCATATTATTAAAAAAAGTGGTTTCTGTCAAACCTCTTTATGCAGCCACTATTTGCCATCCTGGAGGCTCTAAAGGTGCTGAACCTGTATCTACTTCATTCCAGATTAAAGCACTACCACTTCCTACGGCTACAGTCAACCCAAATCCCGTTACATTTATAACTGCATTTCCTACAACAGTTGTACCTGTACCTAAAGCTGCTGTTAAACCAAAACCTGTAATAGTGGGAAGTGTATTTGCATCTAAAGTAGCTGTTCCTAATGTGGCTGTTAATGCTTGTCCTGTGGGACTAACAACATGATCTGCTACACCAGAGACAGTGCCTAAAGCGGCAATCATGAAATTGCCTGTAATCATCGCATCTGGTGCGGGGTCTACATTAGCTAAAGTAATTTGTGCTACATTTAAAGTATTAAGAGTTAAAGTTGCATCGGCTTGAACTGTTTCAGTTCCTAGAGCCGCGGTTAAAGCTTGACCTGTTACGCTTACATTTGCCCAATCTCCTTCAGCGCCCCAAACCCATTGACCCCAAAAATATCTTCCCCAACCTGATTGGTTATAAGCTTCAACACTTCCAAGAGCCATTGTTGCAAGGTTAGTACTTAACATTGCATCAGGGCCCGCGTCTGCGTTTGCGAGTGTAGTTGTTAATGCTTGACCTGTTGGATATGCACTGGTAGTTCCAGTTACGGATGTTGAACTAGAAAGGGCAGCAGTTAAAGCTTGACCAGTAGGAATATTAGTATAGTCGGCACTACTTGTTTCATTACCCAAGGAAGCAGTTAATGCTTGCCCTGTTAAACTAACAGTAATATTACCAAGTAAACCCCAGGTACCAAACCCCCAGGTAAGTCTATTCCATCCTGCTGACATAGGAAGTTACCTCCCTATTATCCCGAGACTCTAAGAATTGCTGCTGTTGAAGTTGCTGCTGGAAATTGAACTGTGAATGTACCAGAAGTAGCTGTTTTGTCTCCTCCAAAATCTAAAACACACACCGCTGACTTAGTAGTCGTTGATGATGTATTATAAATTAATGCTCCTCTAGCCGTTAGTGTAACCCCTGTAAAAGAAAGGTCTGCCCAATCGACTCTAGCCACACCTGCAGTCATAGAAGTTCCTGCGTTAACAAGAGCTCCACCACCTGCTGAATATGTACCACTTGCACCAACTTCATTTCCTGTTGTGTAAGAAGTTGTAGCTGAGTTTAGAGTAGCGGAAGAAGTATAAAGAGCTAACTTAAATTTATCACCGCCAGAAGCCTTCCCGTTGAAGTCTCCTTCCATCAATAACTTTTTAAAGTTGTTTGCAATTGCTTGTGTTATAGCCATGTTTATCTCCTTAACTTATTTTCCTATCCGAGGAACACCACTTTGATATTCGTCTCGTCTTCTTCTTCCCATTTGTTCTATTGAGAAGCCTTCTAATACTTGTTTATACTTTCCTTCGTATAATTGCAAGAGATCATTTGGCCCCTTTAGAAAAGAAAGTGCTTCTATAAGGCATGCATACAAAAGTCCGTTGGGAAAATTCAAACTTAAATATGTTGTCGTATTTGTACTAGATAAACCAGGGGGTTTCAAGATATAATTTAATTGAAGGGTATAAGTGGCATCTGGAATGGGAGCCACAACGATGGTATTATCATCCCATAAGCTATAGTATTTAGGGACCCCTTGAGCATTGGTAGGGTTAAATTCGGACATAAAACTAGTGTCTCTGTACTGTAAAAAATTCCTATTATCGGCTTCTGCTACGCCGTCAGAATCTACAACTTGTAGAGATCTTACCACTAAAGCATTTGTAGGCTCATCTATAAAACGAGTCCCTGCTATAAGCTGTGCTGTTTTATATCTTCGACCAGCATCTGTGTCTACCTCTCTAAAAATTTTCCATTCAGCATCTTCAATAAAACCATTGACGATAGCATCGGTTAAAACTGTTGAAGTAACCTCTGTGTAATTTCTAATTTTGTCAACTAATTCTGCGTATGTCATATTATCCTTGTTGGAAATCCAATGGTCCTGCTAAGACTTGGAATCCTCCTCCTTTTGCGCTTGCTGCTGCATTTGCAACTAAATTAAAAGTATAACTATTCTCTTGAGTCACAGTTGATGGTTGCCCAGCTTGCTTATGTGTTGTTTGTACCATAGTTATTGAATAACCTCCATAAACTTTTGCACCTGAATCATGAGCGCCAGCGGTAGTATTAACAGGTACTCTTCCTCTAAATTGAGAATTAGTTCCTCTAATACATCCTGTAAAAGTATTTCCGGCGTTTCCTGTATACCGAATTACTTCATTAGCATAATCTCCTACTTTTAATCTTGTAGTTGAGCCTGCAGCAAGATCAGCTTGAGTTATAATTTTTTCAATCATAAAAAAACCTGCACTTGGAAAAGCTGAAGAATCTGCTACCGCAATACTTGTAGCGCTGGCTGTAATATTTGCAGACAATGTAGTTGTTAATTCCAAAGTAGACATTGCTACTCCACCTACAGCAGATTTAACTTCGGTAAATCTTACGATATCATTATTAGATCTATCACTAAATGGTTCTGAAACTGTAACTTGTTTAGAAGCCGCTGCAGTTGTAAAAGGATTCTTAGGTAAAAAATCTTGAGTACCAAATTCTGTTCTTGCAGGTCTAGCTTGTTCTAGTCCTTGAGGATCTGCAACAAATGGTTTTGGTTCTAACTGTGGTTGCTTAGGTTCATATTCTGAAGTATGAACAAATGCACCATTCCATTCCGTCACCATTTGTCTCCATGGAAAAGCTAATCCACTTCGATCTGAAATTGCTAATGCATATTTTCCTTTTGCAAACTTTGCCATTAAATCTCCGGATAATAAGTTTTAGGTGAAATGTAAACACTCGCTGGTGATCCATCTTCCTGTAATGCTCTATTTAATTCATCTTCGTATAATAATTTCATTTCTTGAACTCTTTGAGGAGCTTTTTTCTGAGCCAGGTAGTAAGCTAAACCTGCACACATACAAGGTACAAATCTATTAACTACATCTGCTTCATTAGTATAGGCTCCTGCATCTTGAATTCTTTTTAAATAATAGAAATGCATAAAGTCACTATTTTGATTCGCTCCAGGTGTTAAATATAGAGTAACTGTAACCCTATCTATAAATCTTTGAACCCAATATTGAGAAGGTTGTCCAGTTGAAATTTTATTTGAAAAAGCTGAATATTGTGATCTATTAATTTTTGATAAGGGTGTATCTACATCTGTTAAAGTTCTATAACTCGCTTCTAAGATATCAGAAGCCATATCCACAAAATTAGTTACCGGATCATTTTGTGCATGACCCGCTGCTGTTGTATCATCAATTCCTCTATCTGCTGTAGAAGAAACAATTAAATTTAAATTTGAAATAGAAGAGTATTTTATAACCTCTGAATTAATTCTAATTTTACCTGAAGCAGGCATCTGGGTTACTGATTCCATAGGAATCGTTAAATCTGTAGAATTGATAGCTGCACTTAAATTTGAAGTAATTCCATCTGCGTCTCCATCAGAGGGTGATCTATAAATAGTATATGTATTTTGATCTGTAGCCAGTGTGAAAGCATGACTATCCACTTCCCAAAAATGAACACCTCTATTTTGCCATTCTTGGAATAGAATATTTAAAGATCGTCTCGCCGATCTAAGATCATTACCTGTATAATCAAAAAAGCCTAATCTTTCAAAAGCTTCAGTAATAATATCATCGACCGAGAATGTTTTCTCGAATGTACTTGTGCCTGAAAAAGCCACTTATGCCTCCTAGTTGCTGTCTCCACCACTATGAAAGACCGTAGCACATAAAACTTGTTCAGTAGTAAATGCTGTATACAATTTATCTTTACATAGAATAGGTTGAGGAAAATTAATTGTAATAGATTCTGCGACAGCAGGTGTTGAAACTTTAAATTTTACTGTTCCCGTACTGCTTCCATCACGAATTACAAAATCTCCAGCTACTCCTAAACTATCAAGATAAACTCCATATACTCTTGTTCTTCCTACTTGAACTGTAGTTCCTTCTGTGTCTACATAACTTGAAGCTATGTTAGGCGATTGTATTGTCATATTTTTTTCTCCTTAATTATTAATCGTGGGCCCGAAGGCCCACAATAATTATTTATCTATTAGCTCCAAGGTTGAGCAAATGTACCATTCCCAATTAGGAATGCATCAATTGACCAAATTAAACCATCAACTGCTCTACATCTTATGTGAGCACCTTCTAGTCCACCTTTAGTAGTTGCAGTTAAAGTTAAAGTGTCAGTACCACCTGCAGTAAAAGCAGTTACAACTCCTGGATCAGTCGCTGTATTGTTGTACCATGCACAACCTCTAAAAACATCAGCTGTACTTCTACCCGCTGCAGTTCCTGCATTCAAAGTGAAAGTATTTGATGATGTTAAACTTGCAGTCATTATAAACTCATACATCATTCCAACTCTGTTTGTAGAGTTTGGATCATCAGATCCTGCTACTGCAGAAGTTGCTGTGTCTATGATTGAAGGTAAGTTAAATACAGTAACATTGTCTCCAACCTGTATTACTTTACCTTGATATTTATCAATCCCTGCAATGTCAGTTCCACCATCGGTAGTTCCTGCACCTATTGATTGAGCCATTTGTGGGCCAGTTCCTAAGAATCCTCTTAAGGATCTTACCGGTCCGCTAAACGTTGATCTTGCCATAATTATTCTCCTAGTTATAGGATATCGTCTCTAGGCCGTCGACTATACGCGTCGATATCCAATTAATTAATTGTATAGTAAAATAGTTATAGCTTAGTTTTTAATAGAGCGCAAGAGCCCCTGTGATGTGGATTGGATTTTTCCAACGATGTAGCTTTTTATTAAGTAGCTACGGAAACTTGTGGAGCGGCGTCTTCCACCTTATGCTGCAAAAGTTCTTTTTTAGCTTCTGCCTGTTTAATATGGTTTATTACTTCTCTGACCTTATGATCAATCTTAACCATATTGAGAGTATATCTACCCTCATTAAGATGCTCCTGCTCCCATTCTAACTCCAGGCTCCTTTTGTGCTTGTAAAGATCCTGTAGATGTTGATGCACTTCCATCTATAACCTCCTCATAGGTTATTCTATTTATCTTGGGATCGTTCATTTCTCCAAGATATTCCCATTTTATATCTCCTTGTCCCAATTTGTCAAGGATTGCCTTTTCTATATTTTCTGGGGTTTCTACGCAAGATATAACAAAATCTGAGCCATATTGATAGGCCGCAATTTTTATTCTGAAGTTTTTAGGGTGCATTCTCTCTTTCTATCATAAGATTGTGGCGAGACTATGTCCCGCCACAAAATAATTTACTTATTAAGCACCTTGAACGCCGTAGATACCTCTATAGTCAGATACACCGAAGTTGTATCTTTCTCTAGCTTTGTATCTAACGTTTCCAGTATCGAAATCACCTTCCATCGCTGTTCTGATGGGAGTTCTTTCGAAGTACTTCATGCCATTAGGCACGTCAGTAATAAGGTACCAAGAATCTGCATCAGTTAAGAAGTTGTTCACTCTGTAACCTTGAGGAACCATTCCCATAGATGCGATTGCATTGATATCATTATCAGCTGTACCAGTTCTACCTTGTGACTTCATAAGTCTCTCAGCGTTAAATTGGTTTGCAGGTGGAACGATCATTTTCATTCCTCTTGCAGCAATTTTTAAACCTCTTTCATCTGTCATTGCAGCAATGTCTATTAAAGACTGCTCTAATGAAGTTTCATTAAGGTCTGCTTGAGTTGTCAAAGTATTACTTACTGTTCCAGCAATCGTTGGGTGGTTTGTTGCAAACAATGCAGAACCGTCACCAGAAGTGAAAGTTGCAGTTTGCGGTAACCCATTGATCAATGGATCAACTGCTTTGATTTGTTTAGTGTTAGCCATGGATCTCGCTAATGCTTTTGTATATCTAGACGCAAGTCTGTCATACAAGTTGTCCTCAATCGCTTCTTCAGTGATTGCGAACGCAAGTGCAACAGTTTCCATAGTGTATCTAGCTGTGTAAGTTTCTTGAGCATTGTCAAAAACTACGCCAGAACCTTCTGGTTTAACTGAAGCGTTTGCAAAACCAGATAACATAACTTCTTCTTCAAACGCTCTGTCTGAAGTTTCAGTTACATATATCTCAGCATGCTGATTCTCATAACGTTTATATTCCAGTCCGAATAGTGCATTCAGGCCTGGTTCTAGTTCTTTAACTAGTTGTCCTCTTGATATAGCCATTTTTTATCTCCTATTCTAACTATTATATGCCGTTATTTTTGGCATTATATAAGTGTTCGTTGATCATAACAACAAAGTTTACTGTTGAAGCACCTATGTTACTATTTTCAATGTCTTTTGAAACACCTACTACTTTTATTTGAGCCGTACCTGTAGTTGCAGTTGAATGTTTTAACTCCGATTTAGAAACGTAGTTAGCACTGTCTCCTGCCGTTACTTCGATGTCAAAATTCATGAACACATCTGACTGCGTGTGCGCAGTAGCTTTGTTCGATTGAATCTCGAATCTTTCATACGGGTCGTCGCTTACGAAAGCTGCTATATCAGAAGCGTTTGTGCTTCCTGGATAATAGTTGCTCCACGTAGGCTTGCTTGTTGATGGGTCTGTGTAGAAAACACCATTAAGTGATCCCACAAGAAACGCTTCAGATTCTGCAGCTTGGTGTATAGTACCTGCTGCTGTTGCTGAAACCGCATCTTGGAAATAGATAGTAGTAGTATCGTTAGCTGTGATACTGTACTCACCTAAACCTTGGTTATCTCTATTCTGACCCACTTTGCCAATGGCTCTTAAACCAAAGGCGCTGTCTTTATTAGCTCTTGCCATAAAGGCCTCCTATAAATGTGCCTGTCCCCGAAGGAACCTCCAGCACGGGTTAGTATATATTTTTAATGGTTTGAGAAATTCTATATTAGGATTTCTTTGAGCCACCAAAAGTTACACGAGACTGCCTATCGATATCGATTGGCATACTCTGATGCTCATCCTTCATAAGATCTTTATCCATCGCTTCGACTTTATCATTATGCTGTGATGCATAATAGTCAGCACGTTGTTTTACAATCTCATTTGGGACCCTAGAGAGCACTAGGCCGCCAACTCCGATCACTCCCTTGTGTTTACCGCTTTCAACTACAGGATAGTCTGAATCTGGGTATTCGTCCGCTCTAACTAATTCATATCCAGATCTTAATCGACCTTGGACATTTTTAGTGTCGTCAAATCCCATACTTTCAGCTCTTATCCATCTATGCTGAAATCCTGACGGTGCAGGGGGTGCATCTAAAGATGATGGTGGAGACCAAACTTTTTTTCGAGATTCTTTTTCTCTTGTTTGACTCGCACGGGAAGTTTTTTTATCGTTACTCATATGCTTACGCCTCCTTCGTGATGTTTAATTGTTTCGCATACTCTTCAAGTGGCACACCTAATTTTTTAGCGATTGTAACTTGAGACGGCGTGAGCCTCACTGTTTTGCGACCAGCTTTCCCACTTCGCCTCGCTGAGGCTACTGTTTGTGGTGGAATAGTCGAATCCGTTACATTCTTCTTATCAAATTTATGGGGAAATTCAAGTCTTATTTGTTTATCAATCTCCTCATAATATTCGTCACTTGATGGATCAAAACCCTGTTGATCTACTAATTTAGCATGTAAATCAAAAGCAGTATAAGTCATTGCTGTATCTTGACCGAACCATGGGTTTTTATCACTCCATGCTTCAGCTTTAGGATCAGGTGTTCCTTTTGCCGCCATTTGTCTACCTAATGTAGGTTCAGGTTTTTTCTCCGCTTGTTGTTTTTCAAAAGCTGCCTGAGCTTCCTTAGTCTCAGTTAGCTTCGCTTGTTTGTATCCTAATTCAGATATCTTAGCCATTGCAGTTGCTTCAGCGCCGAGATCTTGTGCTTCTCTAGCTGCTCCAAGTTGTGCTTTAGCTGCTTCAATACCTGTTGTGATACTTTCTTCGCTTACAGAAAGAAAGTTAGGTTCTATTTTTTTAAGTTTAGCTTCAGTAACAGTTTTATCTCTCATTACTCTTTGAGCATATGAAAGAGCTTCGTCTTTTTGACGTTCTGCTTCTCTCCACTTCTTAGTTAACTTAGCTATTCTTTTCTGTACGCCTTCGCTATAATCTTTCAATTCGTCTTTCTCTACTTTTACCTCTCTCTCATTCTCATAAGAGATATCTGTCCCATGATCTTTCTTTTTCTCATAGGTTCTTTTATCTTCAGTGGATTCTTCCACGGGTCTAATTGTAGGTTCCTCTTTAGGAACTTCTTTTTCTACAACGTCGGCCTCATTTTTGGATTCAGGAATATCAACATCCATTGCTGGACCTGAAGTGTCGATATCAACTGTTTTCTTTTCTTCTTCTGGCATAGGTTTCTCCTTCTATGTTTTAGTATTGATGAAGTATATCTTCGGGGTTATCTATAGTTGCAAGTACTTCATCGTCATTTAGCAAACGTACTTCACCCCCGTCAATTTGAATTCTGCTTCCTGCATATCGTGCAAAGATTACCCAATCACCCTTCTTGCACCATGGACCTTCAGGAAATTTTTCTTTATCATTATAAACATCTGGACCTGTTTCTAAAATTAATCCACATGTTGAAGCAACTTGTTGTCGCTCTAAAGTATCTTTCCCAAAGTACAAACCACCTTTACTTTTTTCAGGCATTTTAAATGGAAGAACTAACATTCTCCATCCAGTTGGTTTTGGTAATTTAGTTGATTCTTTAGATTTTAAACGTTCGTAACCGTCTACTTCTTTTTGATATTGATCCTTAGATTCTTTTTCGTATTTTTCTGCCAAAGCATATTTAATCTTTGGTGCTGAATTTGATGACGCTTCCTTTTTCATTTTGCTCCTTCTTATTTAGCAGGTTAGAGATATCCTGAGATATTTTTAAATAGGCATGTGCCTGTCCCATCATATATTTATATTTTTCCATATTGTCAATACCCCCGGCTATCATAGCGTCGCCTATTGATTGGTATTGTTCTTTTAAGTTTCTTTGTATCTTACTTATTAGTGTTAGTTCGTCCATTTTTCTTCCTTTTCTTTTTCTTTCCTACTGGTTTACTTCCGTATGTTTTAGTCCAATCTCTAGCTATCTTAGGTTCGTTTTTCCACAAATAACGTCTTTGTTTTTCAGACTTAAAAGGCATCTATATTTTAGGCATCTTAAAGCCGGGGTAAGAATACCAGGATTTTAAAGATTTATTTTCTACTTTAACACCTCCCAAGTCTCCAGAAACTAAACTTCCATTATAGTTTTGTTGAGCTTGTCTAATCATGGAATTAGTTCCACCATGTTTAAAATGCTTTCTACCTTCTAAAGCAAGTGTGCCAGAAGATTTAGTAGGAAGTTTTTTCTTCCTCCCACCTTTCATTTGTTTAAGTAGTTTTTGGATATTTTTTCTAGCCATTAAACTTTAGATCGTGCACCAACTAAAGTGATATTCTTAGTTGAACCATCAAAGTTAGTAGACTTTCTACCCTTAGTTACATTGATTGGAACTGCATGAGCAGAACCAGTTGGAGCCAAACCTGAACTAGCTGGAGTTGGAGGAGTTATACCTCTTCCGTTACCTGCACTTGTTGGTCCATTTTTAATTAATATAGAAGTGTTGATTCCTCTTCTGTTCATATTAACCCTTCTTTAATTCTCTTACGACTCTTTTTTTCTCGTCTCTAAGATTTCTTTTACCTTTTTTAGTGTAAGCTTTTTCCGCATCAACTCTTCCTAGTTGTTCTAGTCTGTTCATACGACTTGTATTTCTTCTTTTAGCTTTGCCACCTTTTTTAAGTCTCTCTCTTCCAGCTGCCCAAGCATCGCCTGATGTTTTTGGATTTCCAGAAGTTGAATGAAATTTTATAGCCATGATTTCTCCTTATTTATTAACTTTGTTTTTACGACCAAACTTAGCTTTTCTTTTTCCCCAAGCTCCGTAAGACTCGTCTCTTCTAGCCTTCATAGATTGTTTTTTACCAGATTCTTTTCCACGTCTCATTCCTAAAGACTCATCTTCTCTAGCTGCGTAACCTTGTTTTTTCTTTTTAGCAGATCCACCTTTTTTGTATGGGAATCTAACATTTGATCTAACACCATTTTGTCTCATAAATTTTTCTCCTTGTTCTATTTATATTGTTTTTAATTATAGTTGTCTAGCTTATTTTTTTCCATTTCTGAAAATTTGTGTACCCTTTATACCAAAAATACTGGCGCAGACAAGAATCCATAAATTTGTAAACCAGCTCGGAAGCGCTTGGAAATGTTCAAAGAACACTTTTATCTTGTCCATGGCTGCCGGATCGTCTGACCAGACCCCATATGCGAGCACCAAAATTGGGAGTGTGAGAATGCAAAGTACGACCTCGTCCTTAAAATCTGATTGACGGGCTTCTAAGAGTTTGCCTTGGTATTCTGTCTCCCCACGGGCCATCTTAGATGCTGCCATGTGTTGAGCGTCAGCCATCGCCATCTTTGTCTCTTGTTTTTTCTTATAGATGTGCGTGCCAGCGTTTAAAGCAAGTTTAACTGCCGATAACCACATACTAGTACCAAGTAGCAGTTTTATTTTTAGATTTTAACATTCTTCTAGTTCCTTTTACCTCAACTTTATCACCAGTTGGAATTACGTTTCTCTGTATTCCATTAGCGCAAGTTTCAGATCTCGGATCCCACTCTAAATTCTGAGAAGGAATGTTAAGATCAGACTGTTTAAAAGATTCTTCTTTTTTAGCCATTGTTTCTCCTTATTTTTTTCGTAACTTCTTCAATGTTATAGCAAATCTTGCTCTTTGTCCAAGCTTTCCTGGTTTCTTAGCAGCTGCTTTTAACTTTGAAGCGGGTATTGTCTTACCTTTTTTAACACCTAGAGATTTTCTTAGCGCTCCAGGTTTTTTTATCGCTTTTTTGATGTTTAACGTCATCTGTTTTCTCCTTTGTACTTCTCAATTTCAACACTTGGTATCATTTTGTCAATATTTGGCATAGTCTTACCCAGTATTGTCTTCTCAATTGATGTATCAGCTCTTAAATTAGCTAATTTATCGTTTTGTTGAAGCTTGTCTTCGTGTTCTTGACGGTTCATTACCGCTTTCATACGATCTAAGTTTATTTTTTCCTGTCCTTCGGTTTTTTTACGTTCATTATCCATTGCTCTAAGGTCTAACTCTCTTGCTCTTAGCTTCGCAATAGGATCATTATCGAATTGAGAGGTAATTGATTTCTCTTCTTTTAAAAATTCCTCCATCATTTCTGCAATCAACACAGCTTTTCTTGCTTCTATCTGTTGAGACATTTGCATTACCTGTTGTTGCAACTGTGGATTCTGTTGCGCCATCTGACTCATCTGTGCAATCTGCGCTAACTCTTGTGGGAACTCTAATTCTATCTGTTCTTGAGACATTAAACTAATATGTTCAAAAACATTTTTTTCCATCGCTGCCATAACCATTGGATTATTTCTCGCAATGTTAGTTGCCATAAAATTTAAATGCGAAGTTATGTGTGCTCTATGATCTTGACCAGGGAAAGCTTGAAAAGGTTTTCCTGAAAGAGCCATGATGTTTTCTAAACTTGGATCTAAAGGTGTAGGCTGTTGTGGTTTAACTAATAACGTATCTATATCTTTTACACCTAAGGCTTCGTACATATTTCTATACGCTTGATACAAGTTATGCATTTGCGGATTAGAAGTTGCCAGCTGCAACTCTGTTTGCGCGAGGGAAATACGCTGAGTTTGAGAAAAGATGTTAGGGTCAGCAACTGGCAATATATCTACCCGATCATCAAAGTCTGCTTGTTTAATCATCCTTTGACCCCCAACTATGTCGTACGGATATTCCGGAGGTAAATATAACTTGAATACTCTTGCAAGAAGTTTGAATTCTTGTTTTAGTGAAGAGTAAATTCTTTTATGAACAGCGGACATAGTTCTACTTCCACGTTCTAATAATGCAACTGTTGTACCAACAGCGGCTTGTTGATTGCCATCACCAACTTGTAAATCTGCAATCGATGCAAATCTCTGGCCAGCTTGAACAACAATACCCATTAAGTTTAATAACGTTGCTGATGGTTCTTTAAATGGCAACATCATAAATGAATCTTTTAAGTTTCCACCAGGAGCATCTACGTCTCTAAACTCTCCAGGTTGAATAGATTGTGCGTCGTCTCTAATTCTAATCCCACGCATTTTAAATCCAGCTGGTAAGTTTGATAAAGTTCCAGCATCTAACAATTGTCTTAATGCAGCTGTTGCAGTTCTAGACAATCCACCAATCATGTGAATTAAACCAAAACCATAAAAGCCTAAGCCTGGTAAAAATTTAAAGTGAACGAAATAATCTATTTTATTTTTCTTTGGATCTCCAATTTCATAGTTTCTTTTAATTGCTAAAACATTTCTTGATGCTTCTTCAACTGTAACAATGTAAGGAATTTTAATTCCAGAAGGCTCACCAGACTCATCTTGATCTTCAAATCCTTCTAGGTCTAAATTAATATGACACTCTAACAAAGTATAAACATCATCGTCTTGAGTTTTTCTTTGTCCTTCTAGTTCTCTCTCTTTTTTCTCTACATCGTTTTCAACATTGCTTGGTGTGCCTAACTCTATATCTCTATAAAAGCCAGCGACTTGTTGTTTTCTTAATTCGTTTTTAGATACCTTTACCCGATGGATGATTGCTTCCGCATCTTCTAATGAGGTAGCAGTGTACGGTACAATCAAATCATCTGCAGGTACAAACTTTGATGTGGGTCTGCCTTCAAGTTCATCGAAATAAACTTTTTTAAAAGCTGATCCCGCTAGTGGTAAATAAAATAGCATTTGATCAAAGTCTGGCTCATAATCTTTCATCTTCTCCATGAGCTCGTAATTCATATAATCTTTTACACGTTGAGACTGCTGTTGTTTTTCTGGTGTTGGAGCACCAATCACAGCTGTTCTAACTGGGCCATCTGCTGGCAATAATTCTTTATAAGCTAAAGCTTGAAACTGAGTTACAGCTTCAGCAAGTACTGGGTGAGTTGCACCACTCGCTCCTTGGAATGGTTCAGTTCTCATATTGTATTTGAAACCTAATAAATCTAAACCTGTGGTATAAGTTTTCTCCCAATCTTTTCTACCCATTTGGTAGTCCATGTATTTTTGAGAAAGGTCTGATCCCATTTCTTGTAACACATTGTCTGGTAAAAATTCTGCTAAGTTAGCGTAATGCTCATCGCCACCTTCTGGTGAAATTGCATTAGGATCAAAATCAATATCGACTGATCCATCTTCATTCTCAATTGTTTCTATGGGCCCTGGTGCTTGTTCCTCTTCTACTGAAACTTCTTTAACAGTTTCTTGAACTTCTTCTTCACCCGGTATAGTTACGGACCCTCTTGGTCCCTGTGTTAAGGACTTGTCTATTTTGTCTGCCATTACTTTTCTCCTGTGTTGTTTTAACAGTATTATAATTAATATTCAACCCCTGAGGCGTGGGTCCTGATTCAGGCGCCAGGAGCCAGGTCTTAGGGTATTTTGATGTCTTTGATTTGGTTTGCATATTTTCCGAATAGTGGTTTAGTTTCTGTTTCTTTTACTTCCTCACTTACTACTTCTTGACCATCATCTGGTGGAGATTTTTTTAAGGGATTAATTAAGGAAGAACTAGCCCAAGTAGGTGGTTTATCTTTTTGCTTAGCTTTATAGTCCGACCACCACTGTGCAAGATCAGGTCCTGCGTGATAACCAACTACCAGTTCATCGGGCTCAGTTAAGCCCCTCTTTGTGGTTTCGGCAGCATCACTCACTCCCCATGCAGTTCCTACCACGGGAATTTGTTTTAATGCTCCTTTTACGACTCCTTTGATCACCGGTTTAGCTTTTTTTAAAAGACTAGTTGCCTTAGTTTTAAGGTCACCTCTAAAAGTTGATAATTCCTCTTTACTTAAATCTCCAATTTGTTTATTTATATCTGTAATCTTCCATTTAGCAGAATCACCCCCAATTTTCCCCGGAGAAGTAATATCCATAAATCTTCCTTGATCATCTATCATAGAAGTTGCTTTTCTCCAGTTTAATAATCCATTATGGTTTGGAAATTTTTTATAATGATCATCAATAATGTTTTGAGCTTTAGTATCTAGTTTACCCATCTCTATATCAAAGTCTTTAGGAGTAATCTTTCCAGTGCTTACATCATTTACTAATTGAGTTCTTTGTTCTGTTAATGGTATTAATTTTTTATTAGAACCCGATAAGTCACTGTTCATTTTTTTATCAATGATTGTAAAATCTTGAGTTCCATGTGCAAACTCATCTCCTATTGGAAATAAGTGGTGAGAAGGAAAATCATCAAGTCCAGAAAGTCTTTTACCTGCTTGAGATATTAATTCTTTTGCTTGTCTTTTTAATTTATGTGCATCTTTTTGATCAGCGGGAAGCTTCTCAAAAGTCTCCCCCAATGTTTTTTTAAAACGATCAATTAAATCATGAACTCCTTTTTCTGAATAAGTTCCTTTAAAATATTTTTCAAAAATTTGTTTATTACTTTTAACCCCCGCCGCTGTAGCAGCAGCGCTTGTTTTAGGGTACTGGTATCTTAAAAGCAAGTCATCAAGAAATTCTTGCTGTAATTTGTCATTAGCAAAAATGAATTGATTATTAACCATAGTAACTTTCTTTTTATTCTTGATTAAATTTTCTCTAACCTCATTAATTACTTCATCAGTTACTTCCACTCTTGGTCTTTTTTTCCAACCCTCACTACGGGCATCAAACGAAGATAAAGCTTTTCCATATTTAGTTAAATGTGTATCTATTTTACGTCTTTTTACATTATCGCTTAAGATTTCTGTTATATCTAGGTCAGGATATAAAATCTCTGCCGCCTCTGTTACCCTATCAGTGGTCCATTTATTATTTAAATTTTTAATAGCCTTAGTTCGTCTTATAAGATTAGGATCTTCAAACCCAGTCCGATCCCCTAAATCTTTTCCTGCAATAATACCTCCGCCAATCCTTCCACCATCAGCAAAAGAACCAGAGCTTTTATATCTTAAATAGTCTTCCCAACTTAAATCAGGGTAATTTTTCATCCAGTCTAATTTTTGTTTGCCGTAATACTCTTCTTCCAGTGAAGAGCCTCCACTAAAACCTGCACGTCCACCTTCAGCTTTTAATCCTCTATTTAATCTTCCCATAAAGTTAGAAATAACCATACGAGCATCTTCATTAGATAAACCTATTAGATCTTTCTGTTCTTCTAACATTTGAATAATTAAATCTTTCTCCATTCCTCCACGAATACCTTGAACACCAAGATTAACCTTAGCTTCAAAGTCTTTTAGTTTTCCTGCGTGAATTGCTTCTTCGGGTTTTGGTTCGGGAATAACGGGTCCACCGTTTTCGTATTTTTGACGCGGGCGTGTAAGATACGCCACCATTTCATTGTAATGATGGAGTTTCAATTTAAACTCCTAGTATATTCGCTAATCCACCAGAAGCTAATGTAATTTTAGTTTTGTCTTCTTCAACTAATTCATTTACCACATCCATCTCTGGATTTCTTTGGGCAGTTCCCATTCTTATTTCATAGAACTCTTTTAGCTCTTTTAGAGAATTTGGTTTACGACCTTTTTCTCTAACGAATTCTTTAACCACTTCTTCAATTCTAATTTCAGGGTTAATATTACTCGCCATGCCAGATCTAGCCTGTGCTTTAAATTGTTCAAATGACATTGGTTCGAAACCTTGTTCTTGAGCATCAAAAATATGTTTTCTATATTCTTCAATTAATAATGGATCCTCACCAGCCATTTGCATGATGCCTGATTCCTGAGTCTGGACTTGTTCGCCATAAGGAATGTTTTGATCTTTCATTATGTCAATTGTATCTAACTCTTCTTCACCGAATTCTTCATCATCTGTTCCGTAAGCATAATTAGCTCTCATAGTTCCTCCCATTGCATTTGGATCTCTATCTAAATAATATTCGTAAGCCTTTTTATAGTACTTATCTTGCTCGGACTCTGAAAGCTCAAAATAATCTTTATTATCATCACCTGCCATATCTTGGGCAATCTCAACAATTTTATATTTCCAATCTCCAGCCATATCTAATAATACACTTTTTGTGTCTTCTGTAAAGATTCTTCTTTGTAGTCTTCAGGGTGTTGAATCAAACCACCCTGTCTAAATCTCATCACTGCTTGAGTCATACTATCAACCAAGTCATCATGATCCCCATAAGGAAAAGCAGCACATTCTTCAATTACATCTTGAGCAAACTCCATTTCTTTGGGCGCCCATATTCGGCCACTCTCGAACAGAGGTGATACCGAGTTTACTCTAGTGTGCTTATCATTGCCTTTACTAGGTGTGAAATTTATAACAGGAATACCCATCTTGCGCAACTCATAAGTTAGAGGAAGCCCTGATGCCTTACTCTCGATTATAACGGTCTCTGGATTCCAATATCCATATTGTTCTAATGCAACTCTTCTTAGCTCAGGGAATTCATATCTACCTTTTAGAGAATCTACTAAAATTAAATTAGGTGGCTCATCCTCAGAGGGACGAAAGACGCCCCATGTAGTAATAGCAGAAAAGTCAGCTGTTTCTTTTTTCATAAAAGCTGTGTCATAACTCTGAATTACATGTTCAAGAGGAGGCAAGTCATCATCTTCCCATGACTTCCACCATTCACGTTTTATTAAAGCTCCTTCTTCAGAAGTTGGGTTTTGCATGTACTGAGCATTCCATTTACTTCCAGGGATAGAAGCTTTTACTCCTTCTAAATCTTTTATGTTCCAGTACTCTGGCCAAACAGGTTTTCCTGAAGGAAGGATTGCAGGGAATTCTACAACTTCCCACTGATCAGCTTTAACTTCTTTTTGTGCATTCAATAATCTACCTGTTAAATCTTTTTCATTCCAACGGGTCATGATTACAATAATTGATCCACCAGGTTGAAGACGTTGACGTGGGCCTGAAGTATACCATTCATAAGTTCTGTCTAACGCTTGAGAATTCATAGCGTCTTGTTCAGAGTGTGGATCATCAATGATTAATAAATCTGCACCCCTTCCGGTGATCGCCGATCCTACACCAGCTGCATAATACTCTCCACCTTGAGCAGTTTCCCATTTACCAGCGGCTTGGGAATCTGGATTAAGTCTAGTATTAAAAACTTGTTTATATTCTGGGGAGTCCATCAATCCTTTTGCTTTACGACCAAACCTAACTGATAACTCAGTGGTATTAGTGGACTGAATAATTTTTAATTTAGGATTTCTTCCAACCATCCAGGCGGGCAAAAGATAAGAACCAAACTCAGACTTAGTATGTCTGGGTGGCATGTTAATAATTAATCTTTTTATCTTACCTGTGGCTAGCTGATTAAACTTATTAGCAATTCTTTTATGGTGGGAGCCTTCAATAAAGTCTGGCCAAACGTGTTTAACAAATGTCAGGAAATCATTTTGAATAGAGGTTTGTTTTTTCTTTTCCCCATATTGATTCATCAATAAGGAGAACTGTCTTCTTACGTCAGCAGGTAATTTGTCTAGGTTCTGTATAAATTTTTCATTCATAAAATTTTTTTGCAAAATTTTTTCAGGGTTATTTTGAAACCTTGGAAGGTATTTTAAGGCTTTAAACCTGTAAATCAAGCCCTAAAGGTAAAACTTTGGGACCCCTTTTTATAAAAAAAAGAAAAGACTTTATATAAAAATTTAAAAATTGATGGAGGGTCTGGTACCTCTATTGAATACAACCTAGAGTTGTGCACCTCCCCACTTCGTTGCGTGGTCTCCATGGTTCTTGGCGCACAACCTGTGGTTGTATGCATATGATGCATACAACCTGAGCGAGACTCTTAGTCTAGTAATACCATGTATTGATCAGTGAAATTTCTACTGAACCAATCAAGGCCTTGTCTTACTGTTTTATAATCTTGCAACATCTCCGCGCCTATGATTACATCATAGACAGCAATTGCAAACGCTGGCAATGTACACGACTCGCCACCGAATCTATTCTTTACCGTGTCCGTTGCTGTTGCATCTTCTGGTAATGCAACATCAAAAGGAAGTTTGTATTCCTTGTTATTGTATTTAATTGTTTTCATATTCCTCGCTTTCTATACTCCCATTATATCCTATAATAAAATAAAAGTCAAGAACTATTTTTATTTTTATCTTTAATAAAATGCTCGTATTTTAAATAAGAGTTTTGTTTAGCTAAGTTTTTCATTTTAATATTAACCTCTTGTTTAACTGTCCTACCGTCATTATAGATTTTAAATAAATCCTTAGCACGTTGGTCTATGGCGCTTATATCTTTCTCATAAGAAGTATTAAGAAGTTTTACTTTTAAATTAAAAATATATTCTAATAACTTATTAAATTTAACACTGTTCTTAGTGTGTTTTATCATACCTCTATTTTTTGGATACTAGTATATCTATAACCAAACTGACTTTCCTTTGTTGCTTTCTCATAACCCTCGCTTATTCTTCTCTCACGAATAAATGGAACAGGAATACCTCGTTCAATATTCTGCATATTTTCACTCAGCCAATCAAACTTACATGCTTGGCTACAGAAATAAACATCGGAACCATGTGGAACATAACCCCATTGATTAGGTGTTCTGTCCATTGTTGAGTATGCATAGCGCCCACGAATTATACCTTTAGATTTTAGAAACCTGTCTGTAGTTGTGTATGTATGACACTCCGGCCCTTGGCAAAAATGTTTGTTAGGCATTATGCGACCTCACTTGTAATAAAAGCTTGACCGACTGCGCATCTATAATTGTTTGCCTCTAAATCCCAATAAGTAATATATCTAATCTTATCAGTTATTTTATCTCTCACTACTTTGCATTTTTCATTCCAACGCGCTTTTCTAGTTATTGAACGAGTTCTCTTATCGTCTTTTAATTTTTTTCTTAACTCTCCTTTATGTGTCATCGGTCTATATGTAATAATAAACTTAGTACCAACTTGAAGTGTGTTTTCTATTTTCATTATTTCTCGCTTTCTTTTGTTTGTTTTTATATTGGGATTATATAACATAATCCCAATATTGTCAATAGCTTAAATTAATTTATTTTTCCCTCACTTTCATATTTCTTTCTAATCGCTATTTTCTGCTCTCTTGTCATTGTTTGGTTCTTCATTCCTTTAATCATACTAGCCAAATTTTGTGGGTTGTAGATTGTTAAGCCTGTTGAATTACATCTAACAAGTTCTGCTTCATCTATTTCAATGCCGAGTTCTTTCATCAACTCAACACCCTCAGACAAATATCTGTAAGCTTTCAATCCTGTTTTCATAGCTTGTTTTTGTTTTTCAATACTATCAATCAATTTTTGATGACAAGTAATTACATTTGCTTTTGCTTGTTTCCAAATTTTAAAAAATAAAAATTGGTCTTTAGTACACGCAATAGTTCTGGACCTACAATGTGAAGTTCCAATAATGTCTAAATAAAATTGACTATCAAACTCTCTTGTAATTCCGATTGCGTTATCATCATCAGAATTATATCTTGAATAATTACTATATCCAAGTGCCTTGTCGTTTGCGTCAATGTGTTTAGTTTTATGTGGGTTATCATCTTTGCCATTTTGTTGAGCCAAGATATCTGGGTTGCAATCTTTTGCTTTTAGTTCTTCTCTCTTATAAGCATAAGCAAATTGCTTTCCACTTGTATTGTCGTATGTACTTCCATTATCACACTCGCCAAATAAACCAAAGTCAAAATGTTCAGATACATTTCTGTCATTTTCATCTTCATCTTCGTTCAGTTCATCTTTTGCATAAGAGAAATAAAAGCATTTATCTTTTGCAACTACATCAAGAGGACTGCCATATTTTTGTTTTAAACTTTTGCAAGTCGCAACATCTTCTTGTGGATAAGCATTTTCAACAACACTTGTTGCAAGTCTGAAAGCCTGTGGATATAATTCATCAACTTTTTCTCTTGCTTGATTAAATGCCTCTCGTTCTTGCGTGTTTTCGTTTTCTGTACTTTCAACATACCTATTCAAAATCTTGTTTCTGAATTCGGTGTTCATTCTTATTTTACTCATTTTGTTCTCACTTTCTTTTTTGTTTTGCATATATAAATATCCTATACTATTTTATATATATTGTCAAATCTTTATTTAAAAAAAATTCAACCTCTAGTTGCATGAAGCTTTACTAGCCCGCCCACTCCACCCTTATATTATATAGGATAATTTAGGATAAGTCAAGAACATTTTTGTCGCAGGCGCTCAACTGCAGGTAGAAAATATTTTTGCATTTGCCTTAGTTATGCCATAATCCTATAGTATCCTAATTGCATGAACGAAAAAAATAATGATAGATTTTTTATAATTGAAAGAAGAAGTTGGAGAAGAAGTAATCCTAACTATTCAATTATGAAAGATAAGCACTTTGATTTAACTGAAGCTACAAGAAATCTATTGGCGCTGGAACAACTGAATGATGATAAAGATATAACTTATTTTCTGGAAGCTGTACATGGCGAGCCTTTAAAACTTGAAGATGAAGTTAAAGAAAATGGCAAAACAGAAGAAATGCCATTTTAAATAGAATTTAAGGCGGGCTACTTGTTTAGATGCCCGCCTTAAAAATGGGACAACTTCGCTGTTAGCTTGATGGCAGAATCTCGAATTCACCAAGAGTCCAGCGAACTGATCCCTGATCCACTAGCGATAGGAGATGTCCTATGAAAAATGCTAGCACTCTCTAGTGGATCTGGGATCAGAGCGATTAAGGAAATCGGATAAGTAGCGATGGTAGAAATACTTGGAACCGCACCGAACTGATCCCTGAACCTACGTTATGTAAGCTTAAAAGCTTCACCCTGCAGGGTTGTAGGTTCTGGGATCAGTGCACACTGGAGGTAAACTGCAGCAGTGGGATGCACTGGTCACTTTAGAATGATTCTAAAAATTATTCTAAAGAAGAAAGCATCAAGCCGCAAGCTTCAAGCAGCAAGCACAACCTGAGGTTGTATTTAATGAATATATATTCCCCGACCTCCCGCCCCTATTATATAGGATAATTTAGGAGATGTCAAGAAAAAAATTTATTTATTTTTTTTTATTTTGTCTAATTGTTGCCACAATTCTATTATAGGATTATCCTAATATGAAAACAAATGAAGCATGGAAAATAGTTGGAGGCCTGAGCAAGCCTTCAAAAATGCCAGGATGGTCAATAGGCCTGCCTGCGAAGGAATGCAAAACAGGGTCGAAGCTTAGACAGGTGAAGGACAGCGTTTGTTACAATTGTTATGCGCTTAAAGGCTGTTATGTTTTTAAAGTTGTGCAAGATGCTCAGTACAGAAGACTAGAAGCAACGAAGAGCCCGCTTTGGGTTGGCGCGATGGCAACGTTAATCAATTCAAAAAAAGCAAAAGAATTTAGATGGCATGACTCAGGCGATGTTCAAGACGAAGAACACCTATTAAAAATTTTTGCTGTATGTAAATTGACTCCAGATGTTAAGCACTGGATGCCAACGCGGGAAGCATGGATTAAGCACTTCCTGCCAGAATGTCCAGAAAATTTAGTAATTAGATTTTCCATGCCTATGGTTGATCAGGCAGCAGCTGGAGGATGGGACAACACGTCAACGGTAGTTACCAGCGGCCGCACTTGTCCAGCTCCTGAACAAAATAATGAATGCGGCAGCTGTAGAGCATGTTGGAATAAGGAGGTGAAAAATATTGCATATGGAAAACACTAACAGAAAGGAAAAAATGACGGATAAAGAAAAATTAAAAGAAATTTTAAAAATTTGTAAAATCAATGCTGAAGGCTGGGATCCTGATCAACACGATGGAGCAGCGGAATTTAAAGCTATCTGTGATCTTATTGAAGAAAAAGGATGGTATAAGAAATAATGGTAAACACTAAAAAAATTAAACGCGGCGATCTATTGCCATGGTTCCTTCAGGATCATGACACACTACCGCAATGGTATCTTGAAGACTGTCAAAAATTTTTTGATTGGCTGAAGACGCAGCAGGGAAAGTATCCTGAATTAGAGCATCAAGCTAGGAAGAAATTAAACTAATGGTAAACACTAAAGAAAAAGCAATCATTGAGATGGTGATCAGGTGGTTAGATTCTAATATAGATGAACCACCCCCAGAAGGCGTTCAGGAAGACAGCGCCAACTTAAAAGAAAAAATTGAGTTGTCCCTGGATCCTAACGCAACAATTGAAGACATAGAAGCAGGGAATATATAATGGCAAGAATTAAAAATTTTCTCACGCCCCAATGGCTCAAAGAATTGGAGGAGCTCAAGCAGCAAGAATCAAGCATCAAGCGGAAGGCTCAAGCAACAAGCAAACGCTCAAGCAACAAGCACAAGCGTAAACCAGAACCTAGTTCAGGTTCTCAAGCCTCTTGATGCAAGCATCAAGCCCTTCGCTGCAAGGCTCAAGCCTCAAGCCCTGAGCATCAAGCTCCTTGATAAACTTTCCTTCATAAAGTTTTACAAGGTTAAGGCTGAGGGCCTTAACCATAATAAATGAGTTGTTCGGATGCTTCACGTGGAATGCAATTTGATGTGGGGAGAAGCTAACTGTGTTTCCTCTAGTGACCTTAAGCTCTACGGTAAAAAAGTGGCCGCCACAATTATAACCCAATAAGTCAGGAGTGCCAAATGCAGCACTATTTTCAAGCCTTGTCCAGCTAATTGTTGTCGAATTTTTCTTAAGATCATACCAGAGTTTACGTTCTGGTTTCACTACTACACCCCCTTAGATTGTCAAGAAAGTTTTTTAATAACTTGACCCATTTTCCATTTCTCTTTATCAATTTTTAATATGAGTCTATGGCTCTCACGAGTTCCAATAATCTTATTCTCCATCAAATCAATTCCAACGATGTCATAAAACTCACCATTAGGTAAGACCACCTGAACGCGTGCGTTCTTAGAAACCTCACCCTTTAAAAATTTATCTAATGCTTGTCTTAATAACTTTCCAGTAAACATGGGTTGCAATATAATCTAAGTTGTATTATATTGCAAGTATGACACGCAGAGAAAAAGGGCGCAGCTGGGACGGTAAATCCAGAGTTTCTAATGACAACTATCGTAAAAGATTTGATGAGATATTTAAAAAAGAAAAGACTCTTCATGAAGACTTGATGGAAGGATTTGAAAAAGAGCAAAGAGATCAAGGCTATGAGTGGGCACAAAAGAAAAAAGAATAATGGGACTACCTAAAAAACTTACAGACCAGCAAATGAGATTCGCCTACGAATTAATAACAAACGAAGGCAGAAAGACAGCGACTGAGTGCGCTATCGATGCAGGGTTTAGTAAAGACTCTGCTAGACAATACGCCAGCAAATTACAAAATCCAAAACTCTACCCGCTAGTAGTTAAATATATTGGTGAGCTTAGAGAAGAATGGCAGAAAAAATATGAAGTTACTTTTGATAGACATATTTCAGAGCTAGGAAAAATTAGACAAGAAGCTCTTAAGAAGGGAGCTTGGTCAGCCGCGGTTAATGCGGAGGTTGCAAGAGGAAAAGCTGCTGGCTTGTATATTGAACAGAAGATAATAAGGACTGGCAAACTCGAAGACCTAACAACAGAAGAACTAGAATCAAGAATGAAAACCATAATAGACGATTACTCCCCAATTCTAGAAGGTGTATCAGTTGAAGAACTGAAACAGAAAGTAAAAGACAAACCAGAATTACAAGATCACTCCCCGGTACCAAGTAAAAAGAATTCACACTAAAATTCTCTCGGTTTTAACTATACATCCTACAGGAAATATGTTCCTATCCGAGAATGAAACATCTTTTTCTTCATATGAAGCAAATGTCCAAACAAATTTGGAAGTTCGTTTGTAAATGTATGCATGTGTTGTCATTCTGCTGCATTCGAACTTATCAAATTCTTCTGGTGTCGCATGGCCTGCGTCACCGGTTATATCAACCCAAGAGATCTTATAAAAATAATAAGTCTTCTTCCCAATCTTGACGTGTCGATATTTTGATTTCTTATTTCTCATAATTTCTCCATAGGACTTATAATACCTAAACAGGGTATTTGTAAAAACCTTTTTCTACGCGCGCGTAGGGACTTTGTCACAGCGTGAAGCAGATTGTAACAGCATTGTAGCAGACGATTATTCAGTAGTACCAACACTTTTAGTCCATTGTCCCATTGTAACAACATTCTCCAGCTTTTTTATTTTTTTTTTTCAAAAAAAGTATTTCAAACCTCTATGGACCCAGATGCCTGAGGCTTGATTCTATCGTATTTGCCCACTCTTTCTAGCCATCTATATATAAATTGCCTAAATTCCTCGCCTTCAGAGACATACTTCAGGACTTCGCCACCCTTAACGCTAATTAGAATCACTCCAGATTGTATCTTAGTCTTATAAACATGGTTATGAGCCAGGGCGTAGGCCGCGCATTGTATAAAATAATCGTCAATCCATTCTCGCTTCTTAAACTTGTTGCTTTGCTTAAAATCT
>Ga0208793_1000323_pt1 | contig 33266 bp, 47 predicted proteins | sample 17_taG_FD_184092 | JGI IMG/M metagenome (GOLD analysis project Ga0208793, IMG submission 184092) | Marine viral communities from the Subarctic Pacific Ocean - 17_ETSP_OMZ_AT15314 metaG (SPAdes) (version 2) | ecosystem: Environmental > Aquatic > Marine > Oceanic | place: Pacific Ocean | collected... | reverse complement strand
TCGACGAGTAAGGGGTATGCTTGTTGCTGAGGAAACAATACCACCAAAAACAGCAGTGGCACCAACATTAATTCCAAATTCACCAGCGGTAGCTGTAGGGTCAGCAGCATATCTTCCAGATTCCAAGGCGGCTTGAACAAGGCCAGTAGACGCAGCGCCCTGTATAAACGATCTAGTCAAGCCAACACCCGGCCCACCGAAAGGTAGCGCAATTAAATTAATTGGGTCTATCAGACCAGCAGTTAATCCTTGCGTCAGGGTAGCATTAGCCAGAATTTCTCTGGATTTATTTCTCTCGCTAATCTGATTTTTAAGAACACTCATATGCTCTGCATTCTTAGCGTAAACTAAGCTATCAAAGTATTCCTCGTATCCCTCTATGTCATCTAGCGGATTGTATTCCAAGTCCATCTCAAGATGTCCAAAGCGCTGCTGATTTCTAACGTGGTCAACCATACCGCCGTAGCTGTAATCCCATGATCCGCGCATTACTTGCCACATCTCAGGCTCCCAAGAGGTGCCTTCTACAGCAACATCTGGATAAGTTTGTCGAGGAAAGACTGAGTATCTTAAATCAACTGTCATTAGTTACCGCCTAACAATTCCATAACAGCGCCCGAAATGTCTGTCACACCGGGGCTGGTACTAATACTACTTGCACCACCTGTTTGTCTATTGGACTCTGCTGTTCGCAAATCTAAAACATCCTCAAATGTCTGAACGTCATTTACATCACTCTCTTGTACTGAAAGAGCTAGAGCTTTTTCGAGAACGTCTGGTTCATGGCTGCTGAACTGAAAGGGTATTCCGCTCATTGGGTTAACTACTGGAATAATAGTTCCAGAGCTTTGCTCAACCAGCATGTAGTTTGCAGCTCCCCCACTAGATGAACCCATTGGCATTAAAAAGGCTCTGTTCTGTATGGCCTTGTTAGATATATACCTTCCACCGCCCTTGAGTCCGGCCCTTGCAAAAGCATCTGCAATATCGACATTGACCTTATCAATAAAGAATCTCTTTAAGTCTGAGTTTCTAAAGACATTGCTTAAAGAATGTTGAGAATGAAAGCCAGAAAGCGAAGCAAAGTCTTTGACGTAGCCTTCAGTGTCGGTAAATGTAGCTTTGTAATAATCCTCTAACACATCACTTATCTCGCCCGATGACATTGGCCCATGAAGATATTTTGCCAAACTAACCAATAGCTTTCGTGCTTCAGGATTTGTAGCAACATCAGGGACGGAATTTAATACAAACTCAATGTCGCTATTCGAGCCATTATCGTCCTTAAAAGCAGCAAGCCTAGCCTTATTAGCATCTGGGGTTGTAGCTTCTACAAGTTGATTTGCAATGTTTTGTATTGGAGCCTCTAACGAAGTAGACAGAATTGAGATAGTTTCTAACCTAGCTTTAGTGTCAGAACTTAGCTGTGTATTATTCCAGTTGTTTATAAAGAGATTATCTCTCGGCTGCCTTGAGAAGTGCGCGTACAAAGCAATAAGGCTTCGCGCCTCGTTGTCATTTCCAGTAAACGTGCCATTAGCAAGTTGCTTGAAGTTACTTGCAAGCATTGGAGGCACAACACCAGACTCAATAATTTTATACAAACCGCGAGTGGAGGGATTGTTAGGGTTTAAAAGCTCAGTGCTTCTAAAGTATGCGTCTGGGTCTTCCATGCCTGCGGTAATTAAGCTCTCAGCAACCTTGCGATTTGGGCCAGTGTCTTCAACAACCATACTAGATAGAAGGTTCGAAACTATAGCTTCATTTTTAACTCTCTCAGCTTGTTTAGCTTCACGAATTGATACGCGGGAAGTAAGTTGAGTTAATCTAGTTTCCGTATAACCCGGCGATCCCTCTTTAGATTCTGCAAGGTCTACCATGTCAGTGATGTAAGTTGGGACACCTTCTTTTTTCCCAGTTGCTGCATACTCAGCGGCAATGGCTAAATCATTAGAATTAATTTTACGTCTAATGGTTGTTCCAGAAGGATCTTCAGCTTCTACTAAACCTGTTAGCTTAGAAGCAAGGAACACCTTTACAGACTGATTCATTGCTTCGCTCTTATAGTTCTGTCTTTGAGTCGTAGAAAGAAACTCAAAGCCATCAATCCTTGACATAAACTCCTCGAGCAACTCGCCCGATTCCTGAGTGCTTCCCGCAGCCCCGATAAGTTTAAGGTACTTGGTTAATATTTCTTTTTGATACAACCCCTGCTCTGCTGCATACTTTGCAGAAGACCTAGCATCGTTAGAAACAAAATCAGAACTTACTGCATCAAGAAATCCATTGTCCGCCGAAGTTGTAATTTGAAGGATAGTATCAAGCGCAGCCTTAGAGGTTCCTGTAAAATCAGTTGTATCTCCTGTATCAAGAGCCTCATTAATCATTCTGCCAATTTCAACAGGACTTCCTTCTGCGTTGTCGAAGGCAACAAGCATTAGTTGTTTTGAAGATGCCTCTCTAATCTGTTGAACTTGATTTGTATACTCTGCAACCGAAAGCTCATTTCTAAGACCCGCATTCCTTAAGTGTACTTTTTGATTTTCAAATGTATTAATGATCGAGCTATATACAGCAACCGTATTAAGGTCAGGGTTCTCGAATTGCGAAATGGCATCTGACATTGAAGAGGTGAAGTCTTCAACCATCAACTCAGAGTTCTTTTTAATTAGAAAACGACTTGCCCTTATTTCAGAGGTATAATCATTCAATACATCAGCAGCAGATTGCGATGCGTAGGCAGATACAGCTGACAATGCTTCATAGTCCAGCACCCTAGCAGTTCTACCATTTCCAACATCAACAGACCGAACCATATATTTTGAGGCTTCATCGAATACTTTTCGCTCTCGCACTGTAAGAGAGGAGGGGTCTCCTAGTGTAATTGCATCAGATACATTCCCAGCAGACTCATGTGATAAATCACCAAAGGTTTTAGCGATTACACCTTCAGCATATGCAACAGCAACAGCTTGTTCGTATTTGGCAGAAGAGCCTTGATTCAAAAGAAAAGAACTTTCTCCATCACCAATAGACTCTAAGATTGAATCTATAAGCGGTCCAGCATCTTTTCCTAGCTCTGCATACTGCCTAACCGCATCTATTCTATCAGCGCTAATATCAACAATAGATTGAGCCGTAGCTTGTCTTTGTCTGTTGATCTGCTGCTCTTGCATGTGAAGGGTGGTTGAAGCAATGTACTGCTGGCCTTGATCCATAATAAAGTTGGTGTAGTAAGTTGCCTTACCATCTACCTCAGAATTAAGAGCCATGGACTTTAGGTACTCGTCCATCTGCTGCTTGTATTGCTCTGCTCCATACGGATTGTTCTTAAACTTAAGCGCAATCTCATTGGCTTTTGTCTTAAGCTCAGTTTCCATAGAAGACTGAAAGCGCTCTTGGACAACGCGCTCATATGCTTCCGCACCAGCGCGACCAAACAGACGGTTTTCGCCCACCCAATCTAATGCTTTTGGTTTTCCGGTCTCAGGGTTTAGCGCAAGGATTTGACTAGGATCAACATCCTGTGCCATCCTCTGACCCTTTAACTGTGACTGTCTACTCATTTCACTAACGCTAAGTGTTGTGAGTTTTTGAGTGGCATCAGCAATTCGAGAATACTTTTCAGTACCTCCAAGGTTCATTCTTACAACACCAACTGGCCCTGCGCTTCTGCTCTGTTTTTTCTCTCTAATTATTGGCATTATGCTGTGTCCTTATTACCGGGAGTAAGGCTCTTAACAAGACCGGGGCTCATATTCTGGGCTATGTCGGACATATTGGTAAGCAGATTTGCTGTAGCTTGAGCCCTAAGACCAGACGCAGTATTTTGACCGTATGTGTAGGCAACAGCTGCTTGTGTTGCATACTTAGCTGAAAGTATTTCAGTTTGCCGATCAATGTTTGCTATGTCTTCGTCTGCAATCTCTTGATTTCTCTTTAGGAAAGCATCGACTGATCTATCGTCTCTACCCTGTTTACCTATAAGAAACGCAAAGTTACTTGCCTCAGCTTCAGTTTGCTCTTGTCGCCTTTGATTTGCAGCGCCAATAGCCTGTGCTTTCCCTAAGAATAGCTCATTTACAAACTGACGCCCTTCAAGCTGGCCGACTTCCTTTGCTTGTTTAGCCGCCTCCTTACTGGCGTCATAACTTTTTTTAGCGCCAAAAAGACTAAGGCCAAGAGTAACTAGCTCTATGCTCATGAGAAAGATACCTCCGCTACTAGACCATTAACTTGCAAACTCAATGGTGCGGTTTGTGTAAGTGTTACTTGTGGATCTCGATTGTAACCCAGCAATCTAAACTCTTTATTGCCAGTAAACGGAACTCTCTGCTGACTAAAGTCACTGTTTGTCTTTCTAATAATGAGCTTAACGCCATTAACAGAAGCGGAAAGAGTGTCAGTCATATTAACGGTTACGCTGCCAATCGTTCTTCTTTTTCCAGTTACGGGGCCAGCCCTCGTATTAATATCAATTGGATTTGTCTTGAGCTCAACGTCAAAGGCAAAGCCAGCCTCACATGAGGTTGCCGTAGGGTCAATTGCTGAAACGTCTAGGTTTCCACTAGCTACTGTAAACTTACCTAAGTAATCGGAGCCACTGACTACATCGAGTATAGCGCCATCCTCAAAGAAGTTAGACACATTGAACACGCCAGCCGTTCCTGTGTACTCGTCAGAACAATCCAAGTTGGACGTTTCGTCTAACTGGCAAAGCATATAGCTATTAGAACCGCTGCCCATATCAACACTAAGCACAGCAAATAGATGATCGGCAACAGATGCTATAGAGTGAAACTTCCCATTCGTTGAAAACGTAGTCCACCCAGCAATATTCTCAACGCGGTTTAAGTTATAAGTAATTAAACTTCCGTCATTGTTTAGAAAGAATACAGCAGCATCAGATGCGCCCACTTCGCTGATAGTAACCGCAGACTGAATCGGACTTTTGATTAGGTGGGTTGATAGCAGGGAGATTGGATCTGACTTGTAAGCATCTTCTGAATCACTGTAGACAAACTGCCTAATAGTGCTGCCACCAAACTGAGTGAATAGCGTGGCACCATAGAAAGGCTGTGGCCTAGAGAAGCTACTTCCAAAGGAGGTTTGCCTTTTTACCACAGCGTTAGTTGGTGTGATCGCTTGGTTCTGAAATGTTGGTATTGAGAACTCAGAGCCAGCGGTAAATATATGAATGTCACGATTGGAAACAAAGTGTCGTATAGTAGCCACTTCACCAATGCTCATTACAAGCTCAATGCTATCGTTGTCCTGTGCTGTGCCAATATCGAAGTTATAATACAAGCCAGACTTACTTGCCCATATTGTATCAGGCTGAGAAATCGTACCGCCAAACCACAACCTGTTCTCATGGAATCCAACAGCCGCAGGGTATCCCCTCATTTCAGAATAGGACTGCTCGTACCATTGTTGAGTTGCAGCGTGGGTAACAATCTCAATGTTGCCACCGCCATCTTCTGTAGTGTTTGCAGATGCGCCAACGGTTACTTCAAAAACATTTTCATCAACAATCCCAGTTATTGATCTTGTACCGTTAATTTGACCTGCGTTTATACCGCCAACTGTTGTAGCATTTCTTATTGTAATGCTGTCACCAATTGCCATTCCGTGATTGATTTGTGTAATCTTAACAGTGCTAGAGCCGTCAACGGTTCTAATTGCATCAGCATCCAGAGAAGCTACTAGCTCATCTGTTACTGTTCCATTTGCTACTGTGGCAGAACTTACAGAGTTAATTGTTATCTCTGAGCCGTGATAGTAGAGTTTAACACCATCTTGTTTTCCAGTGGTGTCAAAGTAAGGCGCACTTGTTGTCAGTGTAATGTTACCTGTTGTGTCAGAGGGATCTAGTGTTACGCCACTAGATTGAAACTGAAAGTAAGGTTGATAAACCTTTGCGCCACCTGCACGCACTTGAAACTCAAAAGGTTGAACCTCAAAGCTACTCAAACCAGTACGAACTATTTGCTGCGTTTGAAAGGTAGGATGCGCTAAGAAAAGAATATCTCCGCCTTGAGCATATGTAATTTCATGCAGATACTGTTGAGTCCAGGGTAGGGTTAAACCATCAATGTCTGTAGTCACAGTGGTTGCGCTAGTTACAGCGCCTGTCGTTGGGTGAATGAAAAAGAACTGAGCCTTACCATTGCTCAAAGCTACGATGTACTGCTCATCATCTGAGAAGTTAAAAGGTATAATTCTAACTTGCTGCTCAACACTTGTGTCTTCTGTAATGTCAGTGAAGTCATGCAGCGCCTTAAAGCCACCTCTCTTCTGAACGCCTCCCTCTGACATAAGAAAGAAATTCTTAACGCTTTGGGCAGAAGAGTTATAAATAGCTGAATCCGTCCTCGATGAAAGGGACGGACTAATCTCACCATACTGAAAGTTTGTCAGCGGTATTCTTGCTCTCTGCATTAGCTTCTCCTGTTAGAGATAAATCGGGAAGTAATGAGTTTGCGTGTACTCTGTTGTTGTGAATCTATTGAACGAGCCTTAGCCATCATGCGCTCATATTGCTGGTTCATAAGCGCTGCTAAAGATTGATCTCTTGCAATTGCTGTAGCGAATACAGATGCCATTCCATACTCAACGCATATTGAAAAGTATGAAGGCCAATCTGGCTCTTGGGCTCTATAGGTATAATCAATTACTAGCTCATCTTGAGCCGATGCATCACAGAATATTTTGTTTCCATAAATGTCATACTCAATTTGAGAATCGTTTACAGTGACAGCGTGAACAAACAGATAGCCAGAAGGAAGCTGATATGCTGAACCGAATCGACCAGTAGGCGCATCGGTTAGCCTGTTTAAGACCGCTTGGTTTGTTGAGAAGCGCCAACGAGTAGTCGTTAAATTTAGACGAGCAATGTCTTCATACATATTACTCGATACCAAAGCCTCTGTAGTATCATCATCAAATGATGTAATAGGCTCTGCTCCGATTAGGATTAAAGCTCTGCTACAAATATCAATGCCAGTGTTTGCTGCCGTACTTGCCATATCAACCTCTTGTATGAATGGGGGCCGAAGCCCCCACCATTTTTAGTTGTTATCTAAGACTTCATAGATACCATTATCATCAATGGCTACTGATCCCATTGACATCATTGAGGTTGCAAGGTGTGCAACTTTCATTGGTACATAGTTAACTTCTGTAGATACGTCAGAGTTAACACCAATACCGATAGCGGTAGTATGGTAGGCAAAGTTCTTACCACCAGCCACAGCAGACGTTGAAAAGATTTTGAATCCCAAAAACTCTTTCATTGTCATACCGCCAGCAAACGGCAAGTTTTGCGGGCCAACAAAGTCAGAAGATGCAAACTCGTTGATATTAAACAAGTCAGCAAAGCCAGCAGGGGACATGGCAATATAGCGCTGTCCGTCTTCTGGCACATCGGCAGTGCCGAATGTTTCAAACAATGTTAGCAAGTCTGCTTTACCCAATGCGCCACTTGTATCGGCTACTTGAGTAGAGTTTGCGCCTGCGTCCATTGCAGCAATGATAAGCTCGTCAGTCTTACGACCCAACGCACCAGCGGAAGATTGTGCAACAGCTTGACGTTCATTGATATTCATTTTCAATTCGTCAAGTTTGTCGATTAACTCTGCCGCATAGTGATCGGTCATTGTTACTTCGACATTAGTGTGCGCCAATTCCATTGTGGAAACGTCACCATTGCGAGATTTGGTAGAGGCTGTGCCTGTACCGATTTTTTGGAATCGAGCCGTTGAGCCTGACACATTTGTAGAGCGAACAGTGTTCCGTAGCTTGGAACCCATGCGCTGATACGCCATGTGAACTTCAGTCTCAAACTGCTTGATGAAGGCTTGGTCAATTGTATTAGCCATTTTAACAGTCCTAAGTTGAGTTTCGGTTTGCCACGGGTATCCGCGAACTCATGTCAACTCGGGTATCCTGTTAAGGGCCGATCAATGCACTACGGGCCGTAATGTTTTATCCGTAACACTATTTAGATTTGAAATGCAACGCACAAATTCGACATGGCGATTGCCTTCAGTTAACCCGCAAGGCTCAAAGCCAAGCCACAAAGCCCAACTCAGCATATGCTCAAACTCAGATGAAACCGTCATAGTCAGTGTGGGATGCAGGGGCTCGAACATTCCCAGCATTGCTTTAGCCATCTTTGCAGCAAGAAATGTATTCTCTTCTAGGTTCTCAGCAAACATGCAGAACATTTGGGGGGCTTCATCTCCAAACCAAAGACCCCCAATGAATACTATCTCACCATGCTTGTTGCGACAAACATAAGCCTCTGAACTGCTATACATTATTTTTAAGCAGTCTAAGGTGCTGCCGTACCCAGAGTCGCGTATCTCTCGAGCATTAAGCTCATGTATTCGTTTACGAAACTCGTTTATGTGGCTAGTATTCATAGGCGTAAGGTAAGCCCCACGCCTACTAATTATCCTAGCTTCCCGCAAGTTTTTGCCATCCATCATCAACTTGCCTTACATAATCCATATCTCTACGGGCTGCGTTCCAATACCGCTCGTCTTGCATTAGAGCGCGTAGGCTTTCTGGAGTGATCTGTGAAGGAGCTGTTGTTTCCCCATTAACAGAAACTGTCTTCAACTCGCTCATAATAAACTCAAGTGCCATGAGTCCATCGGCAGTTTCAGTCAGTCTCTCTATAGAGTCCATGTGTTCCTTTGGGAAAAACTGTTGTGAGAATAATGACGCAGCTTCTATACGAGCATTGGCATTGTCTCCTAACTTCTTCATTTCAGTTTCTATATCAGGCACATCAGCCGACATAGCTGAGACTACCATTTCAATGCCTTTGGCAAACTCTTCTTGACCAAAGCCATTCTCAAACGAAGTCTCTGCCCACCACTTTAGAACATCGCTATTAATAGCTACTTCCTCGTCTATCGAGTCTGGTAGCTGATAGTCCCCAGATGATTCTGGTCTATCTTTATATGCTTCCGCATTGATCTCTTCGATAAACTTATCTCGGAAGTCCTGTTCTTTAGTGCCAAGTTTAGATTCTAATTCACCGTATGCCTTTGCTAAGTCCTCACCCGAATTGTATTTCTCGGGCAACCAATCTGGGCGCTCTGGTTGTGCATCCTCAGCTATTGCAAAGTCACGCTCCTCAGCGGGGGGAGCCTCCGATTGTACTTCTTCACTCATTTGATTTTATGCCCTCTCTGAACATGGCGCTCTATAAGACCAACAATATGTCGTTGACCCTCAAGATGGCGCAGTGTTGCATCACTAATTTCAGGACCGCCAACCATTTCAATGGTAATACTTCGTAAATACTTTAAGACGGCCTGCCCCGTTGGATCTGAAAACAAAGCAGATATATTTATGCTTACCCTGTCTTCTTCTTCTTTGGTTCGATGAACTCCATCTAACCCAATATAACTATTCTGCGGCAATCTGTGGACCTGCGTTTTGTTCCTGTTGTTGCAACTGCTGCATTTGCTGCATCATTGCAATTACCTGTTTACGCTCCTCTGCGTCACGAATCAAGGTCTCTGGTACACCAAATTTTTTGGCAAGGAATACAGCAGTTTCTTCTGAGTCTATTAACAGATTGGTTGTTTCTGGCCCAAAGAATCCATTTACAAGCTCCAAGAATCGAGACACTGAAGTAATGTCTTGGTTCGATTGCGCCTGTGCAAGTGGAGAGATTGACCTTACTTTTACTTCACGACCATTCACTGTTGGGATTTCAAGTCGCCCTTGCTTCTTAAGGATATGAATGACGCGCTGCAATACTGGCTGAACCAACTCGGCTTGTAACCGACCAAAGGCAGAACCAATCCTTCTCGAAAGATCTGACATTCTCTCAGCTACTTCAGTGGCAGAAGCTGGTGTCCTGTCTGGATTGCCAAGCATATCATTATATAAAGCACGTTTAATATTAAGCCTCATGTCACTGAGAACAATGTCGGCAACATCAAAGCGACCCGCGGCCTGAACTGGCTGAAGGCCAACCGACTGTGGAGACTTAGGAATAATAGTACCCGGTACTAAGTTAATAGTATCTGGGTTAATAATGCCATCATCATCCATTTGATAAATGCCAGAGATAGCCATCTGTGCGTTTTCAAGGATCAACTGAATTGTTAAGTTGGTAGTCTTAATTGCAGACAAGGCATTGACTAAAGGGCCGCGACCATAAACTTCACCAGCACACTTAGACCAGCGAAAGCAAACATAAGGGTTAGACCCTACGCCATTAAACTCTTCCATCATAATGAAGCTCTTAGTTGTCATATCAACAACGTAATAAAGATAAGCCTCTTGGTTCTTCTTTGTGTAATCCTTGCACACGATCTCAAGCAATGTGCATTTGCCCTCTGGGTCTCGAGTCATACGTTGCTGTATTTGAGGATCAAAGGTTCCCTTGGGGTATATGTGCTTTAGATCTGAGTTTCGTATTCCTTTACGCTCACGGAATACATGATCTATCTTATCATCCGCGCCAGTGTCCAAGACTACATGAGGTAACGGTATGGCTGAAAATACTACAGGGTTTAGAGCATCGCCCTCTTCGACACAAAGAATACCAGTGCCAACCGCCAAGTCCATAAAGGATTCGTGAACCTCTTGTCCAAAGTTAGAGTTCTGAAGTATCTCGAACACATACTCAGTGACTTCATCGAGATCATTGTCTACCATGTCACGTTCTTCGGGTGGTATCTCAGAGCCAGCAGCTAGGTCAGCCCAGCGTGCAAAGTTAGGAACAAGGCCCGATTGTAATCGAGAAGCAAACTCTTGAACGCCAACAACCGCTGTCTCATCAAAGATTTTATCATCTCTGCGTTGACCGGGGGTTTCAAAATAGAATGACTCACGTTGAGGTAGCGCATATTCATAGCACTCCTCAAACAGATCAACAAAGTTCTGACGATGGGCTTTGGCCTTCTCATATCTTTCTAGATACTTTTTGGGATCATTCATGATTTAAACCTACTATAATATCCGATCCCACCGCGAGAACCTGTCATTAAAGATCTGCGACCACGACCACCACGGCGACCTTGCGGCCCAATCTTTTGTCTGCTTTCAAGTTTTGTTCTCAATCTACTGGCCTTACTAATCGCTCTAGCTTCGCGTTGTCTCCTAAGCTCGGCTTGAGCCAGTCTTTCTTGATCGCTAATTGCCTCTTCTGGATCGCGTGTGTATATTGAAGCGGCGGTCACGGAGGTTGTTCCAGCTGCACCTGATCCAGTGCCTATATCTTTTTCGCGCTCAGTTGTTGTGGTGCCAGTAGTACCTGTTGTTGTGTCAGTGCCAGTGGTTGTTGTCGTAGTGTCAGTAGTTGCAGTAGAAGTTGTTTTTGCCTTCTTTCTCCAGTTGGCATCATCATCATCAGTAGCGTGGCCTACCTTTGGGGCCATTCTTTCTCTGGTTACGGCAGTGCGCTCTTGATAATCCTTAACAGCGGCACCACTATACCCTGCCTTTTCAAGAGCAACTGCTTCAGCCTCACCAGTTTTTCCAAAGCCAGCTAGGCCCATTGCCAAATCAGTCTTAAGATTCTTAACAACAACAGGTGCTTTGCTTGACTTACTGCTGCTTTCTTTTGAAGCTGTAGTCTCTTTTACACACATAACAAAATCCTCTTTGTCCATTCCAAAGCACAGAATGAATATTTTTTCAACGCACAAAAGACCATACGCTAGGTTTCCTCTTAGCTTTACCCCTATCAAAGAGATTAAACGATGCCTTCCCATTGGAAACTTGGGCAGGCTTTTGGTTGTTCATAAGGGCCCTACCCTCGCCAGCGCCTAACAGCATGTACTGTAGTGCATCATGGATGTGCGAATACATGTTCTTGTCAGGCTTATCGGCATATCTTTCTCCGCTGACTTCCATACGCTTGTACTGATAGCCACCCTCGAACCCTTTGATAAGTTGCTGACATCTTCTATCTATTAAGAAGGCTGGCTTCCCATCCACCATTTTGTTCAGCTGGGAGGAAACTGACTCAAGGCGAAGGTCAACAGAGTTGGAAGGCGCGGGGAACGCCCTCAAGCCAGCCCCACGCAGAATGTGAAAGGGAGTTGATTCATCAGTCTGCGCTCTAAAGTCACCAGCGGGATCGCCATAGATATATACGTCTGAAGCCTCTGAGAAACGTGTGGCAATTTCCTCACGCAATACTTCTGCAAACCGAACTATGCCCATGTCAAATGCAACAATTTCGGCTTGCACCAACCACCTGCCTCGAACCTTCTGCCCTATTGTTGCTGCTGGAGTAAGCCCAAAGTCTAGCCCAACATAGAGCGGAGCCCCAGATGCTACTGGTATTTCTTCTTTTGCCACATGAACGTCTTGAGCAAACATCTGATAGATGGGCTTTCCGTCTTGGATGGTGCCAAGTTTGTTCATTACATATACATCAATCCAGCTTTTTGTCTTACCCTGCACAAGATTTGGGTAATACCCCTTAAGCATATGGCTTCTATTCTCTGCGGATTCGTTAGGCTTGTACCCCTGTATCTCACCTGCATCATCTTTCTGCTCGATCATTGCAGCGGGTTGAGTAAAGAACTGCCAGTTGTCAGGCTTCACTAGCATCTTAGCTTGTTCGCGCGGAATGTGATCTGGCACTGGAACCTCACCAGACATGATGGGCCACCAATGATCTTCTTCTGGCGCGTTAGTATCTGCAATAACACCTGTCCAACTAGGCCCACCGTCACGCATAGAAGGGTAACGACCAACCCGCATGGTACACGCATCAATAATACTCTTGGGTATCTCCCTTGCTTCATTGATCCAGATACCAGTTAACTCAAGGGATAAAAGTTTCTTAACATCTTCGGGACGATCAAGGGCAAGGAAGATTACTTCAAGCTGGACTTCTCCTCGCTTGATGTTGTGGGTGTATGGGACTGACCATGTGAATTTTCCCCATTCAGACTCAGGAAACCAGTCAAGCCATGTTTTAATAGTTGTAGTTCGTAGCTGTGGGTTTGTATTCCGAATGATGGCCCATCTGGATTTTCGTAATCCGTCTGGTCCTTTCTCTTGTTGAAGCGCCCTACGAAAAACCTCGACACAACATCCAACACTCTTGCCACTCCCTACTGGCCCCCTAATCCCACGAAAGAAGGTGCTGTCCTTCATAAAGGATTTTAACACCTCACCGTCTGGCCTGTATTTAAAATCAACCACTAGCGAAGACCTTTATCTACACCAAACCTAATCATTCGCTCTATAACCTCTGGGCCAATACTTTCAATCAACTGATCGCACATCGCATCAGTGACAAAGGACTTTCCCTGCTTTTGCTCAACGTAAGCAAACTCTGTTTTCCTCACGATGTTGCGTAGAAGAGTAAGTTCCTGGGACTTAAGCGTACTAACAAAGCTCATTGCGAACCCTTTGAATTCATGCGACTTAATCTTTGAGACTCTGAATCGAGTCTATCCGCAACGCTATTCAGTTTCTTTTCAATCTTTTTGTAGTGAGGGTTGGCTTGGTTTAGGCTATCGCCAAGGTCAGCCATCTTATTTGTGTACCAGCGCAGGGACTTGTCCAGCAGGGAGGCACCTTTCTTGTCTTCCATACGCTCAATGCCACTTTCCATGCTGGTAAGCTGTCGCTCGAGCGCCTTGTATTGCCTTAGCAGGGACTTGTGCAGATCACTCATTTTTTCTTTGCCTTACGCTTTGGCTTAGAATAAGCCTCGTTTACGTCTGGCGTGGAAGGATCATCTGCCTTCATCTGCCCCTTAGAACTTCGGGATCGAGTGGGCTCTGGCCCTTCCACTAAGCGGCGAGAGTCTGGAGTTCTCGTCTTTCCGCTGTAAGTTGTTCCAGCAAGTTCATGCGTTTCGCCAGTGTAGAGTTCACTTGTAGGTAAATACCAAGCCATACTATGTCCTATACTTTCTTACTTTCTTGGCAATTGCTTTGGGCTGAGAAACAAACTGCTTGCCCTTCGCCTTGCCATCCCGCTTTCGTTTGGTTGTAGCCGCGTACTCACTATCGCTAAGTGCTTCAATAGCTTTGCTAGGAAGATAACGCTCACCAGTTTCACTGGACTTCTTGCCAGACTTGGTGCGCCACTTCTGCTTGCCCCAATTCAATAATGACTTCTGCGGGGACTTCATTTGTATCCCCCACCTCTAGCCTTGTAAGTCTTAGCAAGTAACTGAGCCTTGCGCGCCGACCACTGACCCGCCGCAGTCCCATGTGTTGCGCGATTCTTTATTGCATTGAATAGAGACTTGCGCATCTTGGGCTTGGTGTAATTGCCAGCAGCATTGACAGCCATTACTTCTTATCCTTCTTGGCCTTTAAGATCTTACGCTTTAACGCAGCAGGCAACTTCTTCTGCCCAGCGTTTAACATTGATTGCGCCTTCTTGGGGCGACCAACCTTTGAACCATACGTTCCTTTACCCATTGGCATTACTTATCTCCTCCTAATGCACCAAATACAATCATACCACCTTCAACGACCTTGGCACCTTTGTATTGTTCAGCTTCCTTAATTAAGGACTGCAAGCGCTTCCGCTTTGCGACTAATGACACCTTAGACTCTTTACCCTGTAAAGCACGAACACCACGGCGCAATGCCGTCACAACATTCTTAAATGGCTCGCCGCTGCTTCGATCTCCTATCTTAGCATGTTCATAGTCAGGTATAGTTGATAGCTCCCTATTAACCTTCTTTAACAAAGAAGTGGCGCGACTAGCCGATCCCTTAGGCATTATGCTGTATCCCTATTCTTGTTTCTCTTACTTATAGCTCTGGCCTTGGCACGTGCATCAGCCTTACTACTGGCACCCCACGCTCTTAGGCTGAGAAGAAGACGAGTCGGCTCACCACTGGAGTCACGCTCTGGCCCATTCATCCCTGCCATTCTTGCAAGGAAAGAAGCACGGCGCGGATTGTCGCCGGACTTAACAGGAGGCTTTAATGTCCCCTTCTTATAAGAGGCACGTCCCTTGGCATTTAAACCACCTTTGGGGTTCTTACCCTCTTTCCTAGTCCAAGCCGGTGTACTCATAACGAATCTCCTATGCGAACCTTTCTAGGTAAAAATATTTTCCAAGGCAACGCACAAAAACCTTTGAGGGAAAAAACGAGTGTAGGGGACCACTGACACTGACGTAGTTGGCAACTTTTGACCCACCCCCGGTCATGACAGATCGATGGCAACCTTAATGTCCCCCGCTACCTGTACCTGTGAGCGATCTATAGGCTTGAAGCCAGCTCTGTCTAGTATATCCTTGGACGCTTCGAGCTGAACGTACTCAGACCTAGCACCTGACGCTAGCTTTAAGACCTTGGCAACAGCTACTGTAGCATTCAAACCGAGCTGTTCACCGACCCTTTGCATCATGTACTGCTGCACGTGTGGTTGACGTAAGGCTCTGGAAGCGCTTACTCTTCCTGAATCTCCCTTAGCGTATCCCGCTTCTTTAGCAGCTTGAGTGACACTACAACCAGATGCTACGAGTGTATCAACCAACAGTGTTTGTTTGTCAGTTAATTTCTTATTCATAATCTCATTCATTGTGACCTCTGTAGCCCCCCTCTCCCTCTCTCCCCCCACCATAGCCACATCATCCGTTGCGGTGTCAATCCGTTACGTGGCGTCACACTGTCATTTAGGTATCATAGTACCTCGTTTAACCATTGACAGGGCGATCCCTACCGGGCCGCGCTCTCGTGCAAGCATCGAGCCCCTTCAGGTCTCGACCCTGTCGGGCTTCCATCGCTATCGCAAAGAGATAGTAAGAGATAAGAGAAGAAGAAAGAATAGAGCGCTATCGCGCAAGTGAATTATTGCCACCCCTCGCTAACGCTCGGGGCGTCTTTCAACGGTCAAAACCGTCTGGTTCCAGCCCGTCATGGCTTATTCCCCAAAACATTCGCAAGGGTACACTTCGTCCTGCGGCCCTTGCGAACGTCGAGCCTCGCTCTGCTCAGTTTGTGGATAACCCCTGTCGTTCTGGCCCCAGCCGCTTTCGTCCGCCGAAAGACTGTGGGGGGTGGTAACTGAAAATTAGGAGAACAGAAAATGACTAACCTTATAAATGCAATCATCGAAACATATACAAACCCAACTGAGCTTTACATCAGAACAAGCAATACAGATCGCTTTGCTGGCAATGATGGCTGGAAACAGGTGGACACCTTGGCCTTCCACGCAGAGCGCAAACTAAAGCGCGAGATTCAAGACCTTGAGTTCTGGATTCCAAAGCAGGCAGACCGCGAGGCAACTGCAAAGCAATGGGCGCAGCGGTATCGCAAGCAGTTCAATGGCGATGAGATCAGCACAACCAACCTGACCAGCTCAATTGCATCCTACAAAGCAGAGGCATTTGCTTTAACCGTTATGCAATCAGAGCTTGCAGCGGCACAGGTGGCACTCAAGGAATTGACGGGTGGCACTTACACCACAGTCAAAGATGAGGCAGACGCGGAATTGCCCGCAGAGATTGCCTCAGTCTTTGCGGAGATGGACGCCATCGAAGCAAGCAACACAAAGCCCAAGAAGAAAGGGGCCGCGTGACAGGCGGGGGCTCAGGCCCCCAACCAATTCAAGCTAAGGTAATGGGGGGTCAAACGGCCTCCCAAAAAATTCGTCGGTCGCTTCGCTCCCTCCATGGGACAGGGTGACATAGTATCAATGCCACTGAGACAACGAACAGGTGGCAGAGATCGCAGCGGCTCCGGTGTCTGCCTAGATATGGCGCTGGGTTTGCTCAAAATTCTATTGCAAAAAATGAATGACGTAACGTCACTTGCAATTGATATAATCAATCACTTGCTGCATACTTGCAGTACAACAAAGGAGAACGTCATGGACATGACACCAACAAAACGGAATCTTATGACTCAACTCGAGCATATGATAGAAGAAATTGTAGATCAAAAACTCAACGAGCGTATGGATATAATCAACGAGGCTAAAGAGTTTGATATTGCTGACCACACATCAGAGATCGAAGACATCATTGGTGACTTCATTAGATGCAATGTAAGCGTGGAGATAAACACATGAGTACCGTAGATCACATCAGCTACCTTCCTGTCCCGATAATCAATCAATTTGCTTACCAAGATAGAAGCCACGCAGAGATACTCGAATGGGCTGGGCTAATCCCTCATTGGGTAATGGAGTTTGGTATCTATGACCATGATAACCTGATTGATTACCTGCAAGAACGCTATCAGTTTGGCAGCCTTCGCAATCGTGCAATGGGAGGCAAGGTAGATGACAAGGGAACTTATCGTTATCCTGAAGACCCTGACCTAGAGTTTCTGGTTCGCATGGATACTAAGCTGGGCCATTGCTACGTCTATCCCTACGGAATCGTTGCGATACCAGATGGCAAAGACAAGCCACATTTAATTGTAAGGATGGACTAATGCGTATGTCACGACAGCACTATGAATTTTTAGCTGATAAACTTGGGCCGCTTGTACCGTGGCCCACTCACCTACACAGTATCGCTGATGAACTTGAGGCAACCAACCCAAGGTTCAATCGAGATAAGTTTATTGAACGTGGAACAAAGGCATGGGAACTAAACTATGTAGGCCCGGTCATAGATGATGAGGTGCCATACGAATGAAACGATATAGAGTGTCAGTCGCTTGCCCAGAATGTACTGGCGATGGCTTCATTGAAGTCGAGCGTATGCCAGCAAGATCTTCATACAATGATGCACCAGAACCATACTGTGAGGCAGAACCTTGCGATAATTGCAATGGATCTGGCGAAGTCATGGCTGACGATGTTGACTTTGAGGAGTAAGTAATCGCATACATGCAGTATGAAACCTTACTTCTCACAACTGCAAGCATTAGCCACTGAGCTAAACATTCCTTTGCTCGACGCGTTTGCTCGGGCGAAGGTTCCAACTTCTACCTATTACCGTTCAGCAAACGGAACAAATGAAATGAGGTACGACACAGCTTGTCGTATCTACAAGGCTATCTATGAAGAACACTCGTCTGTCTCACAGCTATAACGAACTTATAGAAATGTTAGCTGAGGCAAGACGAGAAAAAAAACTCAGTCAGCCTGAGCTAGCAAATATTATAGGCTGCACTGAATCACTCATTCATAAATGGGAGCAGCATAAGCGTGTCCCTTCTGGATTCTTTCTTATGTGCTGGCTCGAGGCGTTAGACTATGAAATCGAAGTCACGAAAAAGAAACGAAACAATTGACTGTGTTGCTTGCCAAGTAAGAACAGATCTATTTGTTGCCATACTTAAAAACAATCACAGTGGCACAATGGAGAAGCATTGGTTTGTTTGTTTAAACTGCTACGAGGAGGACAGATGGCAAATCGTAACAAATCCAAGGGAACTTACCACGAAAAATGGTTTGTCGTTTGGCTCAACAAAATCAAAGCGCCGCTCAAAGCGAAGCGCGTCCCCCTCAGCGGAAGTTTGGGAGGAGAGTATTCGGGCGACATCCACATCGAACTCGAAGGACGAAAGCTGGTAGGCGAAGTCAAGTACAGAGACACGTCTAACTTCCCCAGCCCCTTCACAGTATTAGAAGGTAGAGACATTGCCTTTTATAAAAGACGGAGGGGAACCCCTCAAACCCTAGTCATAATGACAGGGGAACAATTCCAAAAAATAATGGAGGACAGTTATGGAAACTCAAGTCAAACAGATCAAGGCACACCTTGAAACAGGCAAAGTAATCACAGCCATTGATGCCTTGCTAAATTACAATTGCTTTCGCTTATCAGCTAGGATCAAAGATCTAAAAGATCTTGGCTATCCAGTAGATAAAACAATGATTCAAGTGGAAAGCGGCAAGTACATCGCTCAATATTTCAAGGTAAAACAATGAGTAAGCAAGTCGGGCGTGCAATATCAGATGATATTTGGTCAGCAAGTATCAACAGACCATCACATAAAATATACGAGAAGGATCGTATAGAACAGAAAGAAAGATCTAGAAACTGGCAACCCGATTCCTTGCAAATAAATGCTGATCGAATCAAGAAAGGTCAGCCAGTAAGCGAGGATTATCTTTGGGGTAAACTTGCCATGAAGATGATAAGGGGCTGCTTAGTTAGTGAGGAAACTCTTGACGCTTATAGGAAACAATTTCTTATAGAGTATCAGAAACTTTATTCAGAACATGATTATCAGATCAAGCTCAAGACTTTGACTGATAAGCATGAGGAAGCAAGGGAAATTAGTATCTTGCAATAGCTGCATACTTGCAGTAGATTGAGATCAAATAACAAGGGAGAACAAGATGGAACGCAAAGGTTTCATAGGCGGGTCTGACTGCGTAAGAATAATGAATGGTCATTGGCTAACGCTATGGCACATCAAGACAGGTCGATCAGAGCCAGAAGATTTATCTCGTAATGTTGCAGTGCAAATGGGAATACACACTGAGGATTTTAATCTCCAGTGGTTTGAGCATGAGCACAATTGCAGCTTAACTGGATTTCAAAAGCCATTCCGAAAAGAGATCGGTACAGTGCCAGCACAAGGCACAGTTGATGCCACTCTAGTTTTTAAAAATATTGATGGCTCTTGGGATCACTCTATCATCGAGGCCAAGCACACTAACGCTTACAATACCATGGACAAGGTATTGGAATTCTACATGCCACAGTTGCAGCTGTACGTGCATATTGCAGATGCAGAAGGCGCTTATCTATCTGTTATCTTTGGGAATAATAAGTGGGAGTCTGTCTATGTCAGTCGCAACAAAGAGTATTTTGATTCAATGTGGGCGGTGGTGTCGGACTTCTGGGGTTACGTTCTTCGCGATGAAGAGCCAGTTGGTATCGACCAACCGGTACAACTTGGGATTGACAAGATCGAGGTGGATCAAATGGTCAGGCGCGACGCAAGCACGGACAACAGATTCGTTGACGCAGCGCACACCTACGCCACACTCGAGGCAGATGCCAAAGCATTCGAGTCAGCCAAAAAAGAAATCAAAGATATGGTTGGTGACAACGAGCGGGAAGTTTACTGCGAACACTTAACAGCCAAGCGTGACAAGCGCGGAGCAATTAGAATAACAAGGAGAAAAACATGAACAATAAAATTATTGCCAAGCTACTCAAAGCAAGAGCAGCCATTCAGCCAATCAAAAAGGATGGCACAAACCCACACTTCCGCAGCAGCTATGCCACGCTCGAGGGTGCTATTGAGGCGGTGACACAACCGCTATCTGACAATGGATTCTTTCTCACTCATGTTACTGGTGTTGACGAGTTTGGAATGTTCATCACTACAGAGCTTATCTCTGAGGAGGATGGCATCACTGTTATGCGTACCAGAGTGCCATTGGTTGTTGGCAAAAATGACATGCAGGGATTGGGTAGTGCCATTACCTATGCACGTCGATACGGAATCATGTCCATGCTGAACCTTCCAGCAGAGGATGATGATGGTAATGCAGCTTCTCGCTCAAGCGGCCCATCCAGAGGGCAAGCGCAGGGCGATGAAGGTTGGATGTAAACTTACTTAACTTAACAAAGGAGCCAGAAGCATGGCAGATCAATACGACAATACAAATGATGGCGTGGCATTCCCACCCTTCGAGGACATGAGAATGATTTTGCAGGGCAAGATAAATGTAGAGGGCAGAGATAGCCGCTATACAATTGTTCGCCGCGAAACAAAAGCGGGCAAGGAAATCATGGAGGTCTACGAAAAAGTGGGCGTTATGTTTAAGCAAGAGCAAGGCAAAGAAGGATCGCCTGACTACACAGGCACCATGTACAATACCAATGACAAGACGCAGCCTTGGACTGTAGCTGAATCTGACAAGCGGATAGCCGCATGGCGTAGGCAAAAAGATGGCAAGCCTTATATGTCAATTAATATTTCTGATCCGCAATCTCCCAAAGTACAAACAAGTAACTTGCGTGATGATGACATTCCGTTTTAACTAGAGATGTTCTCCGCGGGAGCTTTGTTACGGTTTTTTCTCCCGCTAACTGGTCAGCCTTTGGGCTGGCCTTTTTTAACTGAGGGCTAAACATGTCACCAAAAGAACTAAGCAAGTGCATCAACGCAGCAGAGATGGGCCTAACACAAAGGGAAACATCAACGCTATTGGATATACCACTCTCTTTAATAAAGGAGTTAACAGATAAGTATGGAATTAAATTCACATGCGGCAGAAGAAAAGCAAATGAAAAAAGAGCCCTCGATAGCTCTAATCAGGGGGGTACGCCTACTAACAGTGATGATAGAAAAGGCGCACAGCTATCAAAGACCAAACCTAAAACAAGAACTAGAAGAAGTGAAAGCTCTGATAGAGATAGCGCAAAGAGAATAGATGAAATCTATAACAGTGAACTACCTCGAGCAGAGAAGTACGAACTTGTATATGCAGAATCACTCAGAACTTTTGAACAGAAAATGATTGATCTAAAGTTGCGTCCCGCATTTCCTGAAAAGAAAAAGCACACACCAGAAAACGCTTCAAGCGCAGCAATAAGAAAGCAGCGAGAGCAATCAATCAACCGTCGCCAAATGATAATGGCTTGTTTTAATTCTAAGCAAACAAAAGTTGCTGAGGACATCACCAAGAATACAGGTCTAACGCTACGGATCTCAAGCCAAATGTTAGACCTAATGTATAGAGATGGCGTGTTGAGTAGAGAGCGGGTTCAAGTAGGCCCGAACAAACGCAACAGTGTGTATCACTATAAAAGAAAGTAAGAGAGAGCAGCTATGCAAGAAGAAGAATTTGAAAAGAAGTTGCATATTGCTGGGGCTGTTGGATGTGCCTTTGGTTTTATCTGCGGCGCAGGCTTAATGACAATGGTGGGTATTATATTTTGAAGTCTTTAATACTGAGTGTTTAAATTGAAAGGAACACAAATGCTAAAATACCTAATTAAGAAAATCTTTGGTGTAACAATAGTTATGACCAAGGGGAAATCAAGTGATCGAATGGAAACCTTTATTCGTCATCGTGAAAAAGTTTCGCTTGAAGCAAAAAGAAAAACCAAAACTTAAATTAATCGTGTGGGTGGCCGTTGATATTTAAAAGATTGGCGCTTTTTGGTAGCAACGTCATCCGAGGTAAACAACCGCTATCCCCGTAGATAAGCTGATTTGTATTGTGATGATAGCCACCCACTCGATTCTTATACCATCAACTCGAAGTGAGGTCCATCAATAAACGGCCTCCGACCCTGAGATCTACGCAAGTCAATGTAACTATTCATTGCGTCTTCCATATTGCCCTCACCATACTGAGCGATGTTTGGTACAGACCAAGCTGCACCCCAACGAATAGGAACATCTACCTCACGCGCTGCTTCTGACATAGCGTCAGCAATCTCGTCATAGAGGTTAAGCTCCCACCTTCCGCCATCAACGTAAGCCATAAGGTCAACAGCTAATCCATCAATGTGCTTTGACTTCATTGTTTGACTAGCGCCCTTAGCAACCAGCGCCCTTTGCTCCTCGATGGTACGCAGCCCACAGATTACAGAGAAGTCTTGCTTGGTCACGTTGATTGCATACTTAACAACAGCAACCATACGCTCATCAACACCAATCAGCCTATCAAGGCTGCGCTTACCTAATTTATAACTCATCGTTTGAATCCCCTGATTGTTCTAATCCCAAAGCTCGCAGCTATACTAGCATAACAACTCCACTGAAACCACTGAGGCGCAGCTTCAATATTAGCAAAGCCCTCCTTCATATAGGGCTGAAGCGGAGGCACGAATGAACACACAATTATAGCTATGAAAGCTATGGTCCATGCCTCATCCTTCCAAGAATTATTACTGGCTTGTATTGCAGCTTGTTCCCAGCCAATCTCACCAGTAGCAATCTTCATTTTAGTTTCTGCTTCAGCTTTCTTAACGGCAGTCTTCCCATCAATATAACTAGCAGCAAGACCGCCAAGCGATCCTATGATTTGACCAATCATTTCTTAGCCTCCATTGCATTGAATCCAAAGTAACCAACGACCACACCACTAGCAGCTACCACATACACGCTAGCAATGTCAGCAATAAGATCAGCAGCAGTGTCTAAGCCCAGCGCAGAGGCCCCTACAATGGCGAAAGGATAGAGCAACATACCAGCAGCGCAAGCCATAGTTAAACGGCGCTGTGTGTCCCGCTTTGCATCAGCATCAGAAAGCTCACGCCAACGATCTTCAAGCGCTAACTTCTGCCACTCAACCTCGTCAATGGTGCCATCCTTATTTACGTCATACTTGTCAAAAGTCATATCAATCTCCTGTGCTAATCTTAAAGCAGTACAAATATTCATTGTTCTTTGTCACAAGGATAGATGCTCTTTGTCTCTCCTCGAAGCAAATCTTCTCAGAAAGATACTGACCAACCTCAAAGTGAGAAACGCCATTCTCTAATTGAAACCAGACTAAGAACCACATTTTTAATCACCCTTGACCCTTGTTCGCTGCAAAAGCTCTAAGACTTCTTTAAAATTTCGACCCGATTTTGAGGCCAAACCCTCAATGATTATTTCAATGCTCTGATCGAACTGGCAAATGATTTGTTTGTCAGTCATTACCACTTACCCTGATAACGACCAAAATAATACAGCCCTGTCACTACACCAGCACCAGCAATGGCAAATATGATTGCGCCAAAGACAAAGTTGATAGCGTTGTCTATCATCTCTTGCTTTTTGTAAGCCTCTTCCCTGCGTATCTTGCGCATCTCACCTTCGATAGCGAGGACTTCTTCCCAAGCAGAGGGGCCGTATGTCCAGGAGATGTGATCTTTAATCTCCTTACGCATAGCCTCCATCTTCTTTTTATGAGCAAAGATCTCAATAGCATTCGAGCTATTATCAGACATCATCTTGTAGAAGGGAGGGTTCTTTGTCTTGTCTTCAGCGTACTGAAAGTCAGAAAAAGCGGAGCCCCATTTAGCTAGGGTTCCGCTCATTTCTTGAATATCTTTGCCCGCACTAATACCCTGCTTGAGAATATTAAACGCACTGGTGGCTAGACCGACCGCTGTTACCGGGTCAATCATTTTGTCAGCCCATCTTAGTCAGCACTGCTACTAAGAGTGCAATGATAAAGCCTGTTGTGCCAATCATGATTGCCTCAAGACGCTTAACCCTACCAAACAGATCACGAAATTGTATTTTCATTTCTGTTTGCATAGCGATCACCTCTTTCTCAAGACCATCAATCCGCTCATGCGCGGAAGCTACTGTACGTTTGTCCATTTTTTATTCCTATGGTTTCGTCGGCCAATCGGCGTCTTCTAGGTTAGGCCAATTCTCATGTGCCGTAAGGTCACGCAGCGCAGATCTATATGTAACCCACAAAGCCTTTGCTTCATCGGTCAATGCACTGTCTGGTAGCTGCGTCCAATCGCTGTCACTGAGTAACTGATTGCGTGTGTCACGATTGGAAGAGGCTATACTATTGTCCCAATCCTCTGTCTCTTCAGCAGTCTTACTTGATATAGTCCAACCGATAGCCCACGCACCAGAGACTAAAGATGGAGTAGCTTCTTGCTCTACCTTCTGAGTGCGAGGATTGATACTTGGCATATCCGCAACCGTTACTGGCATAACGCCATAGCTCTCAAGCATATCATTAGGTATTTGCTTGGGAAAAGATGTATTGGGATTGTCACGGCGTAGTTGCCCTACGTTGTAGGGGTATGTATCTACATTACCGCTTGTGATTTTAACGTGCATCTAATGTGTCCTTCAACTTAAGTTAAGTGCCTTCTGCTCGGATTGCCATATATATCACCCTGCCTCCAGTAATGTCTGGCTCACTAGTATTAAGGGTAAATCCTGTAGACGATGTAGTTATACCAGAGTACAAACTTAGCTCTTCATTGTTATTATTAGGAGCTAAAAATTTAGTCGTACCAGTTCCAAAACCTCTTGTGCTATCAAAAACATACCAAGGAGTATAAGCATTTGCTTTTTTAATAAGAAGGTATTGAGGCTCAAAACCAACATTAACAAACGTACTGTTACCTGCATTACTGTAACTTGAACATTTAATAATATCACTATCATCACCAGCATCGTTATGCGCAAAGATGTAAGCTACATAAGTCCAACCAAGGTTGTTGTAATTCCCATTTACCACATCATCACTTCCAACAGTAAAGTGTGTATTTGTGGGGGCTGTACCGTTCCAAGCAATATTTTGTTCAGAGTATTGAGCAGTGTTATAAGCCTCATTGGTATTATTTAAAGTAAGGAAATAATCTTCTGGGTTAGATGCCACTGCGCTGCGATGATATACTCGCCAATCCCTAGATATATTACCGGAATTTGTGTTTTTGTATAACTTCACGACCACCATGCCCGGTACAGAGCCAAGATTATGCGCTATTTGACGCCCATTAACTCCATTTCCCGACCATGTTTGGATGTCAAAGAATTTCTCAGCAACTCCAAAGCTCCATGCAACATATGTTTTTGTTCCAAAGTTTGTATATCCAGCCTCATTGTTGTACGGAAGGGTAAAGCCAGTAGAAGTAAATGACCCAAATTCATTATTGTGTGCGGTTTGAGCGTTATCTCCGTTTGGTATAAGATAATTATCTGTAGTCCCAGAAACACGTTCTGTATCAACAATAACATGATTGGCTGAATGTGACCTACGTTTTATCCATACCATTCCACCTTTACCAGCAAGGTCAACGCCATTAGTAATAGTCCTTGCAGAACCATTGCTAGTATAAGTATCGACACTGAATACATCTGCAACATCAAGAGCAGAGCTTCCACCCGCAGCACCAAGCATTGAAAGTTTGCTTATCACACTCATGATAATGCAGCCCCAGCTTGGAAGCCGTACCACGTTGTGCCGCCATCGTAAGTAATGAAAACAAGTACGTTAGTCTCACCACTAGCGGGCGCATCAGGCGCACTACCACCAGCCCAATCAACGGAGCTAGGCCATGTCAAAGTATGTGTGCCGCCAGCCGTTACCTTGAGTGTAAATCCATAAGCTGTGCCAGATGCAGGGGGATTGGTAAATGTGAAGGTGGTATTGCCTGATGTGCTGAGGGCAAACACATTGCCATTGTGGCAGTTGACTGCTGGGGATGTGCCAGACAAGACTGCGTATGTCTCGTTGTAACTGTCGGCTATAAACTCACCGTCAACTATAGTGTTGCCACCAAACGTACCACCAGAAGCGGCACTTACAAAATCTGTTGGGATAGTAGGAGTACCTGTTACATCAGAGTAAGCGCCACTTGTTGCCACAGTTGCTAGCGTCGGTGTGCCAGTAACTTCTGAATAAGCAATAGCACCATCTGCCAGAGGATTACCCGCTGCGATTAGGTTTGCTAAGTCTCTTGCTTTTGTCATTGGGTTATCCCTTAATTATACATAAAGTCATTAAGCATCAGCATCGTGGAAGCTGTTAATGCTCTACCGCTTAACCTTGCCCGTTGAGCTTCATTGAAATTACTATAGTCATCAGCCACAGTAATACCTTGAAACGTACCATCAAACTTAATCCTATACAGTCTTCCCGGTGTTAAGCCTGATAAGCCTGTTGCAATTGATCCAGCATTTGCAATTTTGACGGTGCTGTTAGCTGATACATTTTCTTGTACAATGCCTACAAAATTCTGGTAGTTATCATCCAAGTAACCGTATGTATAAAGTTTAGTTGGGTTTTGTGAGTTTATTGCAAATGAAAACCCAGAACTCGGATCAAAACCAGCACTTCTTATTAAATTAGATGAACTGCCACTAAACGCATTGCTACCATTTGGAGAGCCTTGGCGCATATCACTAGGGTCACTTCCATAAAAGAACTCCATATGCCGGTTAATTACATAAGTCCTATTATTGTCTGGGTCATAAGCGTATGCAAAACCATCAGCAAGACCGCTACTTCCGTTAAGTGTGTAAGTCTGTGAGTTTGAAATAGTAGTTCCTGATACATCAAAGTGATGCATTACAGAGTCCCTTGACGCATTTTGCCCACCATAAGCAAACCTATTTGAATTTTGATTACTATGACTAACATGAAAAAGATAAGCCCTAGTGTTTTGCCTTGTACCTAAATCAAAAGTGTGAGCCGTACCAAAGCTAAGAGTAGATCCGCTCATTGTAGCAGCAAACGCAAAGTGGTCTCCGGTGCTTGCTTGCCTTCCTGCAAAAACTATTGTTGAGCCGTTTACAGCAATTCCTACATTGTAAGTATATGTTCCACCTATAGACAAATACCCGCTGGTTGGCCCCTGTGCGCTAGACCATGTAATACTTGAAGCGCCAACATTACCCACTTGAATTCTATATGATATTGGAGCAGACGCAGTATAATAAGCTACAATTATTCTTTGATGTGTAGGGCTATAAACTGCTGCTACTTGGCTTTCTGACTCATTTAAATAGGTATTTACTGTAGTAATCGTTGTATTGGATACAGCAGTAACATTGTTACCACTGATAGAAAAAGAACGGGCCATCATATGACCGTTACTTGTTTGGTAGATAGCAACTAAACGTGAGGCACTTTCGTCATAAACAAGTTTAGCGCCCGATACTTGAGAGTTAAAATCACCATACCAAGAAGTACCCCAAGTTGGGTATCCACCACTAGCATTTATTTCACCAACCATAACAGTAACATTATTACCAGTATTACCAGTTCCAATTATTGCAATTTTATTTATACTTGGGATAGATATAACATCAAAAACTTGTAAGCTCGTATTAGACTGAGTTGAATCATAAATAGAATAACCGCTGTTACTACCTGTTCCCCCTGTTCTGCTTATTTTTTCAACCTTACCAGTATCAAAGTTAAAAGCTACGTTATCGCCAATAGCCAAGGCTTCTGAAGCAATAAGCTCAATGCCCCCACCACCACCAATACCAGCCGTACCCAGCGCAGCTACAGTAGTCGCATCTACAGAGGTAATGTTATTAAGCGCCCTGCTATCATCTATGACGGTTGTACCGCCTACTTTAATCGCCATCTTCGTATACTCCTACTAGGTGATTGTTGCGTTGGAATTGACGTTGCCAACAACATCGAGGTTGCCATTTGCGTCTAGTTTCATTTGGTTTGTGCCGCCTGTGGCGAAGTACAAAGACCCGCCGCTTTCGGTGATGGTCCAGCTTCCTAGTGCTATGGGTTTATTGAAGGCCCACTTGTCGCCCGAGGCTGTATAAAGAATGGTTGCAGCAGCCCCATCAACTGTGAGGCCAGCACCATTAGCAGCAGCTGCGTCAGCGGCTCCGTTAGCAATGGTTATGTTCTTATCAGCGACATCGAGTGTAGTGCTGTTAACCGTTGTCGTAGTGCCAGAAACCGTAAGGTTGCCAGAGATAACAACATTGCCGCTAGTGTCTTCGTTCACCAAATTTAGCCAGTTGCCAGCGTGTGAGAAAACAGCTTTGCCAGTTCCATGAATATGAGCAAACATACCATGATACGTTGAAGCGCTGGGCAGATCTCCAGCCACTGAATAAACATTGCTATACAGTATCTTATTGCTGCTGAAGTCTACGTCTGCGCCAAGTATCGCATACCGAGCATCTGACTGAGCTTGAGTGTAAACAGATGTAAGTTGGAATGTACCGTAAGCAACGTATTCAACTACATCCCCAACCGCCAAGCCAGAAGCAAACACAAAGTTTGTCCCATCTGTAGCTGTAACATCAGTGCCTACAATTTGCTTAACGCCGTTAAGGTATATGTCAATAAATCCAGAGTCATATCCAGTTGTTGCAAAGGAAGTCTGCCCAGCAGTTGCGGTAAAGCTGCCGCGTGAGCTTGTGCCGTTTACGGAAGACCCAGCATTTTGAAATGAGCTTCCGTTATAGACCTTCATTGTATCAGTAGATGTGTCAAACCAGAGCAAGCCCTCGTTAGGGCTAGATGGTACAGAGGCGCTTACCTCATACTGGTTAGCAAACGTGTTAATGCCACTAATGCCAGCAGCCACCACATTCACATTGGCGATTGATCCACCAACAGTGTTGATATTTGTAATATCACCAGCAACAGTGCCTATATTGTTAGAGCCATTTAAATCAGCAGCAACAGTATTAATGTTTGTAGTTGCAGCAGAGTTAGCAATTGTTTGAATGTTAGCAGATATAGCAACAACACTGGTAACGTCAGACGCGATACTAGCAACAGTAGAAACATCCGCGCTTACTGCACCCACTGCATTAACATTCGCTATATTGTTTGCAACAACATCTATCTCAGAGGTCGCTTCATTAAGATCGTTAGCAACAGTCTCTATTTCAGAGACCACTTCAAGCAAGTCATTAGCTACAGCAACAACGCTTGATATGTTTGTGGCAACTGTATTTACAGAATTTATATTAGTGGCAACAGTTGTGACATTAGATGCCACCGCACCCACTGTAGTAATGTCACCTGATATTGGGGCAAGAACTTGTATATCAGCACTGTCACCAGCAACAGTAGATACATTGCCAGATATTCCAGCAACAGTAGTTACGTTTGTAGAGACCCCAGCAACCGTTGTTATGTTTGAAGCTATTGGGCCTAGCGTTCCGACATGAGTGTAAACCGTACTAAGATTTGTAATTGCATTAGTTGCTGTAGTTCCGTCTTGAATGTCAGCAAGCAATGCAATGTCTGCGCTTACGTTGGCAAGGCTTTGAACATTAGCAATTTGAGGCCCAACCTCTACGTCACCTGACGTTGCGTTAAAGGCAAGCACTGTACCTTTACGCACATCAACGGAAGGCAGGGTGTAACTTACAGTTGCATCAGAATCCTCAGCGCCAATAGATCTAGCAGTACGATCATTAAGGTCAGCGGTTATAGCAATGATGCGGTCAAGCTCAGTATTAAGAGTGGCAATATTAAAGGCACCAGAGGCCGGGAAGTCAGTTGTGCGCTCTAGGTCAATATCCCTAGTAACAACGACTACAGACCCGCCTTGAGCGCCTGTGACGGATATTGCAACGGTGCCAGTAGAGCCATCGCCACCGCTGACAGTGTAATCAGAGCTTAAATTCTTGAGTACGCTGTCTACATAGACATTCAAATCCTCATTATCAAAAAATTCAAATGACACAGTAAATGAGGTTTGAGTCACACCAGCCGCTACTGCGTATGACACGCGCGGCGAGTTGTCTGCTATGTTTATTGTCATGCTTCCACCTATATATCTAACGCGAATCTACTAAGGGAGCAAAATAAGCACAACGCACAAAAAGTTAGAAGGCTCTTGATATGCCCCTAGTCATTTCGTTTACTTCATCCTTTAAGAACCAGAGCCTTGCGCCCGGTAAGTTGCTAAGAAAAGTGTCCATTCCCTTTCCATAGTCTCCGTTAATAAAATCAATTACGGGGTTGATAGTTAAATCAGTAGCAATGCTAGGACCAGCACCAAGCACAGAGTTTATTGCATCTAGTGTATTTTCTTCTTGAGAAAACTTTGCGCTAACAAGCCCCTCCATAAAGTTGCCATGCCCTAAAGCCATAGAGGTATTGATAGATGTATACATCAAATCAGAATACAAAGAGAGCAATCCGCTTTGGTCAAAAGACCTAACGAATTTGTCTGACGCACTCATGTTGTCCCAAACATAATCCTTAGTCTTTATCTTCATAGCCATATAGCCAAGGCCCATAGCCGCAAGAACGCCTGCGCTTCTATTTCTAATTTGGTTTTGGCTATAAGATGCAGTTACTTTATTCATTGCAGCCATAGAGTAAGACATGAATTGGAACGGCAGTCCCAAGATGCCAGATTCCATTCTGGAATAACCCCTGGCAATCTTGTCTTCTTCATACCCAAACGCTTTGGCAATTCTGTACGGAACATAAACAACACCGTCAGTAATTATTGGGCGATCCGCTGGCGTACCCATCATAATAGTATTCAGAACTCCGCTTTGCATTGCGGTTCTAAATGTTTCTGTAACTTCTTCTTCTACCCACTCGCTTGTGTTTGGTAAGTACAAACCCTTAGATGTTGTTTCATAAGGTTGAGCGGCAATCTTCTTAGCCATTGCTTCATCAATGTTGTATCGAGCCAAGTAAGTTGCGTCTTTGTTTGTTATCTTTCCCTTGGGATCGGCCCATTGCTTAGATAGCTTAATGATTGTGTGACCACGAACCATAATGTCCATGTTCTTGCCAATAACTGTCATTGGACCAAGAAGGTTGGCAATGCTGTAAACATTTCTAGCCATATCCATCTTAGTATTTTCCAAAGGATTGTTGCTTACGTGCTCAGTAAGCCTCATATGAGAGCTTCCTTGCAATATGTCCAAGCCCTCACCAATGAAGTCGCGCTCTTTTCTTGACAGCTTTATTGTTTCTTTATCAAGAATAGATGTAAGTGATTTGATAATGTCACCCATATCATGTTCCATTACAATACGAGCGAAGTCAGGAATGGCAGAGAAGCCACTAGAACCAAGGTAATTCAGATAGGCAAAGTCCTTCATAACATTTGTCATGGTGTTATCCCAGCGAGTTGGATCGCTTATGGGAGAGCCAACAATCCTACGATATAAAGCGTCAAAGTCTTTTCTATACGCGTTTATTTCTTTTTGAGATTTACCTTCAAGAATCATAGATTCTTCTAGATCATCCAAAACCTCTGGCAAACGTCTGCCATCATACATCTTGTGAAACTGATACACCGCAGCAGTCTTATGAGAGTAAGTCTTCATAATTGCCATTGGGTCTTGAATTACATAATCATAGACCAGCTTTGTTGGAATATCTAACTCACGGCTCTTTAGGTGCTTAGATTTTCCGTAGCCGTAGGAAACAATGTCTGGGTCTGCTACATCTTTAATGCCAAGAATCTTGTCTACAGTTTGCTTTGCTCTTTCCTTAATGGAATCAGCGTCACCCTTTAGCTCAGTCCTTACCATTGTCCCGTTTACATTTTGATAAACTGTTGGGTTTTGTTTATACCAAGAAGCAATGACTGCCTCCAAACCTTCCCGGTCTTTCTTGATCGCATCTAGGTTCCAATATCTAGGTGAGAAAACATCTTCGTTTGCAGGCAATATATCGCCAAGGCTTTCAATAGTTGCGTTGTTTTCATCAACCTTATCTCTGTAATAATCAATGCGCTTCTTTGTCATTTCAGCAGAGCGAGACCCACTTTTGTACTTTGTTAGCTTGTCCTCGAACTCAGCAATTCTTAACTCAAGTATCTTGTTTTCTTTTAGGATCGAAGCCCTAGAGCCAAGAAGACCAGAGTCTTCAAGACGATCTTCCCACTTCTTATAAAACTTATTCATAGTTTCAATAGCTTCTTTTTCAAAGTCACTAGAGGCTTCAATGCCCTTAATTCTTTTCTCTGAAGCCTGCCTTAGAAACTCTCCATAAGTTCTGGATTTGTCAGTACCAGTGAACTTAGCCTTAATCTTTCCTGAGTGTTCAACAAGGTTTGTAACATCAATTCCCAATGGCTCTATCGCTCTAGTGCCAAGGCTATTTGCCCAAGAGTTTTGCAGTTTCCTATGAGCCTGCACCCACTCGGCCTCCATTATCTTTGCTCTTTGATAAACAGATGGGCCTATCGCTTGACCAAGCCTGTTTGCAACCAACGCTAACCCGCTATCATTTGCCAGTTGTAGTATGGCTTTCTTGCCAGCATTTGTAACGTCTGATTGCAATATCCTTTTCATAGGAGTTGTTACAAACTTAAACAAAGGACTGTTAATAAACATATTAGAGTCAAAGTCGTAGGGGTTCTCAATGTTATCTAACTCTGCATCCTCAATAGAGCGCAAAGTCTTTTCATACTTTAGCGATGAGATCATAGTTTCTGACGCTTCTTTTTGATCGAGCATTGCTTGCTTCTTTGCACGCAGCCCCTCTAGCTCCTCAAGCTGAGATGGCTTCGATCCACCCTCTGAATCATATATTTGTTGTGCTGCAAAGATTTCATCTTCTACATCAGGTAAATTCTGATCTATGCCAAACACTCGGCCCTCTTGGTTTTGAATCTCCAAAGATATTTCGCTGTCAGATGAAGAGCCAAAGTCACGATTTTCGCGCAATGTTCTTGTAGAAAACTCTTCAGCAGTCATTGCATTTAAGTTGTCTGATATACCAGCAGCCTCAAGAAAATCTGCATGAGTTTGCTCATAGTTCTTTATTGCAGCGGCTCGACGAGTAAGGGGTATGCTTGTTGCTGAGGAAACAATACCACCAAAAACAGCAGTGGCACCAACATTAATTCCAAATTCACCAGCGGTAGCTGTAGGGTCAGCAGCATATCTTCCAGATTCCAAAGCGGCTTGAACAAGGCCAGTAGACGCAGCGCC
>Ga0208793_1000322_pt1 | contig 33279 bp, 13 predicted proteins | sample 17_taG_FD_184092 | JGI IMG/M metagenome (GOLD analysis project Ga0208793, IMG submission 184092) | Marine viral communities from the Subarctic Pacific Ocean - 17_ETSP_OMZ_AT15314 metaG (SPAdes) (version 2) | ecosystem: Environmental > Aquatic > Marine > Oceanic | place: Pacific Ocean | collected... | reverse complement strand
AACCGATTCAAGATGGTATGGATCGTCCAAAAACAGAGTTAGCGTATAGAGTACCTGCGAGCAAGTTTACAAGGAAAAAAATTACATCTAAAGAAAAATTAGAGGATATACAAGGTTTAGATACAACTATTGATTGGAAGAATACTGGAGATAATAGTTATGACGGTGAAAAATTAAACCTATTAGTACACGATGAGAGTGGTAAATGGGAGAGACCTGATAATATATTAAATAACTGGAGAGTCACAAAAACATGTTTACGATTAGGTAGTAGAATCATTGGTAAATGTATGATGGGCTCAACTTCAAATGCATTAGATAAAGGTGGAGACAATTTTAAGAAATTATATAACGCGTCAGATGTCACCAAGAGAAATAGAAATGGCCAAACGAAGTCTGGTTTATATTCTTTGTTTATCCCAATGGAATGGAACTACGAAGGATTTATTGACGAGTACGGAATTCCAGTTTTTGATACACCAGACTGCGATGTGCTCGGCCCAGATGGAGAATTAATAGACATAGGCATTGTAGAACATTGGCAAAATGAAGCTGATGGTTTAAAAGGAGATCACGATGCATTAAATGAATTTTATAGGCAATTCCCTAAAACTACTGAGCACGCGTTTAGAGATGAAGCAAAAGGGAGTATATTTAATCTAGTTAAGATATATGAACAAATAGATTATAACGAAGAAATGTCTAGAACTCTTGGAGTTACAAAAGGTAATTTCCAATGGGTGAATGGGGTAAAAGATACACAAGTTATATTCTACCCAGATCAAAACGGTAGATTTAAAGTAAGTTGGGTTCCAAAAACTGGATTACAAAATAGAGTTATACTTAAGAATGGTATAAGATATCCTGGTAATGAACATATGGGGGCGTTTGGATGTGACTCATATGATATATCAGGGACGGTGGACGGAGAAGGTTCTAAGGGTGCGCTTCATGGATTAACAAGATTTTCAATGGAAGATGCCCCTGCAAATAGTTTCTTTTTAGAATACTTGTCAAGACCACCTACCGCAGAGATATTCTTTGAAGATGTTTTAATGGCAATAGTATTTTACGGTATGCCAATACTTTGTGAGAATAATAAGCCTAGATTACTTTATTACTTGAGACGAAGAGGTTATAGAGGATTTAGCATGAACAGGCCGGACAAGATATGGAACAAGTTGTCTGTCGCGGAAAAAGAAGTTGGAGGAATTCCTAACTCAAGCGAGGATATAAAACAAGCGCATGCCGCTGCGATCGAGATGTATATTCAAGATCACGTAGGTATGCAGCAAGATGGAACATTTGGAGATTTATATTTTAATGCTCTACTAAATGATTGGACTAGATTTGATATAACTAAACGTACAAAGTTTGATGCATCTATAAGTTCAGGTTTAGCAATTATGGCAAACAATAGGCATTTATATGCTCCAAACGCAAAAATAGAAAAACCAAAAATAGATATAAATATTACTAAATATTCAAATAAAGGTAGTATATCCAAAATAATTAAAAATTAAAGATGGCAAAGTCAACTGTAAAAAATTCTTTTCCAAGTCAAGTTGTTAGTGATTTAGAAAAAATAAGTTATGATTATGGCTTAAAAATAGCTAAGGCTATTGAGAACGAATGGCTTAATGATAACAAACAAAAAAGCCGATATTCCACTAATAAAAACAATTTTCATAATTTAAGATTATACGCTCGCGGAGAGCAATCAATTCAAAAATATAAGGATGAATTATCTGTAAATGGTGATTTGTCCTATTTAAATTTAGATTGGAAACCAGTTCCTATTATACCAAAATTTGTAGATATAGTAGTTAATGGTATTGCGGATAGAGTCTATGATATAAAAGCATACTCCCAAGATCCATATGGCATGAGTAAACGTACAGCTTATATGCAGTCAATGTTAAATGATATGCGTAATAAGGAGTGGAATCAATTTATAAGTGACTCTTTTGGAATAGATATGCAGGAGAATCCCACGGAAGAATTACCTAGTACAGAGGAGGAACTAGAGTTACACATGCAGCTTAGTTATAAACAAGAAATTGAGTTAGCTGAAGAACAAGCAATAAACACTTTACTTAATGGAAATAATTACGATCTTACGAAAAAAAGATTTTATTATGATTTAACAACTATAGGAATAGGTGCAGTAAAAACATCATTTAATACATCAGAAGGTGTTACTATAGATTATGTTGATCCTGTTAATTTAGTTTATTCTCATACAGATTCTCCTTATTTTGATGATATATATTATGCAGGGGAAATTAAATCAATTCCTATAAATGAGTTAGTCAAACAATTCCCACACTTAGAGCATGAAGACTTAGATGAAATAATAAAAACAACTGGCCCTGTTACTAAAATGCGTTATAGTCCTGACGATGAAGATGGTAATAAACTTCAAATTCTATATTTTAATTATAAAACATATATGAATGAAGTTTATAAAGTGAAAGAAACTAATACTGGTTCTGAGAAATTGATAGTTAAAAACGATACTTTTAATCCACCAGAAGCTAAAGAAGGTAGTTATAGTAAATTACAAAGATCAATAGAGTGTCTTTATGAAGGTGCTTTAATAGTAGGTACAGAAAAGCTTTTGAAATGGGAAATGTCTAAAAATATGATGCGTCCTAAAAGTGATTTTACTAAAGTTAAAATGAGTTATAGTATTGTTGCTCCTAGAATATATAATGGTAAAATAGAATCTTTAGTTAGTAGAATTACAGGCTTTGCAGACATGATTCAATTAACACATCTTAAGTTACAGCAAGTATTAGCTAAAATGGTACCAGATGGTATTTATCTAGATGTGGATGGTTTAGCTGAGGTTGATTTAGGTAATGGAACTAATTATAATCCACAAGAAGCTTTGAATATGTTCTTTCAAACCGGTAGTGTTATAGGTAGATCGTTTACTGCTGATGGAGATGGAAATCCAGGTAAAATCCCTATTCAAGAAATACAAAGTGGTGCTGGAAGTAATAAAATACAAACTTTAATAGCAAATTATAACTATTATCTTCAAATGATGCGTGATGTAACTGGTTTAAATGAAGCAAGAGATGGTAGTATGCCTGATCCTAAATCATTAGTTGGTATACAAAAAATGGCCGCCGCTAATTCTAATACTGCTACAAGGCACATTTTACAAGCTGGGTTATACTTAACTGCTGAAACTGCTGAGTGTTTATCACTTAGAATATCAGATATTATAGAATACTCACCTACAAGAGATGCTTTTATTCAAGCTATAGGAACGCACAACGTTGCTGTATTAAGTGAAATGAGTGAATTACATTTATACGATTTTGGTATATTTATAGAATTACAACCTGATGAAGAAGAAAAAGCAATGTTAGAGAACAATATCCAAATAGCTTTATCAAAAGAAAATATAGAATTAGAAGATGCGATTGATTTAAGGGAAATAAAAAATATAAAACTTGCTAACCAATTACTTAAAATACGTAGAAAAAGGAAGATAGATAAAGATCAGAAGATACAGCAAGAAAATATAAAAGCACAATCTGAAGCTAACATTCAAGCACAACAAGCTGCTGCTAAAATGGAAATAACTAAATCACAAGCACTTGCACAAACAACAATGCAAATAGAAGGTGCAAAAACACAAAATGAAATGTTAGTTTTAAATCATGAATCTCAAATTAAAAAGGATCTAATGGATCATGAATTTAGAATAAATGTAGCACTAGAACAAATGAAAACGAGTGACATTGAAAAAGAAAAATACAAAGAAGATCGTAAAGACGAAAGAACAAAAATACAAGCATCACAACAAAGCGAACTTATAGATCAAAGAAATAGTGGAAAACCACCTAAAAATTTCGAATCTGCAGGTAATGATATACTAAGCGGTGGATTTAATTTAGGTGCATTTGATCCTAAGTAAATTTTTATTAATTATTATTATATTATATTATGGCAAAAAAGAAAACAGAGGTAGTAGAAGAGACTATCGAACAACCAAAAGTAGACAATACAGTTGAAAAAATTAAAGTGAAGAAGAAACCAACAATGAAAAAGATTAGTCAAGACGACGAACCTATCAAAGTTGATTTAAGTGCTCCACCAAAAACAGAGGAAAATGAACAACCAGTGGATACCACAAAAATCGAGAATGTTCAAGAAGAGATTGTTGAAGAAACGACTAATAAAAAAGAAGATGTTGAACAACCTACAGAAGAAAATGTTGAACAACCTGTTTTAGAAGAAATTACAGATGAAGAGGTAAAAGAAACAGTTGAAGAACTAGAAGAGCAAGTTGAAGAAGCTGTTGCTGAAGCTGAAACTACTGGAAAACCAATTCCAGAAAATGTCCAAAAACTAATGGACTTCATGGAAGAAACAGGTGGTAATTTAGAAGATTATGTTGCGTTGAAACGTGACTATAATAACTATGATGATGCTTCGTTACTAATGGAATATTATGCAACAACAAAACCTCATTTAACCGAAGAAGAAATAAGATTTACATTAGAAGATCAATTCTCTTGGGATGAAGATGTAGACGATGAGATAGAAATAAAAAGAAAACAATTAGCGTTAAAAGAGCAAGTTGCCAGCGCTAAAAACCACTTGGACGGGTTAAAGTCCAAATACTATGAAGATATCAAGGCTGGGTCAAAGTTGACTCAAGAACAACAAAAAGCAATTGATTTCTTTGATAGATACAACAAGGAGTCAAAGGTAGAAAGCGATACTATAGAAGCGAATCAAAAAGTTTTTGTTAAAAAAACAAATAGTTTATTTAACGACAAGTTCAAAGGTTTTGAATATAATGTCGGAGATAAAAAATTTAGATTCAACGTGAAAGATGTTAATAAAGTAAAAAATGATCAAGCTGATTTAGGTAGTTTTGTTGAGAAGTTTCTTGACAAAGACAAATTTCAACTAAAAGATGCTAATGGTTATCACAAAGCTTTATACACCGCTATGAATCCTGATGCTATAGCTAACCACTTTTATGAACAAGGAAAAGCAGATGCTATGAAAAATAGTATTGAAAGTGCGAAAAATATAGATATGACTCCTAGACAATCCCATGGTGTGATGGAAGCTGGTGGGATTAAAGTTAAAGTTTTAGGCGACACAGCTAAAGACTTTAAGTTTAAAATTAAACAAAAATAACAATTTAAAATTACAAAATTATGTCAATTACTGCAGGAACTAATTTGAATAGTGTGCCCGCTCCAATAAAGCAAACACTCGAAACAAATTATTTAGACCTCAACAGCACGTCTGGATGGGGTCAACAATATGTACCAGACCTAATGGAGAAAGAAGCTGAAGTTTTCGGACCGAGAACTATTTCAGGCTTCTTATCACAAGTTGGGGCTGAAGAATCTATGACTGCTGACCAGGTTATTTGGTCGGAGCAAGGTAGATTACACTTATCTTATTTAGGTGATATAGACGCGGATGATGTTATCACAGTACAATCTGATATCGATGGAAACAATTATGCTGAAGCTGGTATTTCGGTAACACACGGTATTAGAGTATCTGATACTGTTGTAGTGGCAACTCCTAATGGAGTTTATAAAGCTATAGTAGTATCAATGACAGGTACGAACGACTGTGATATTACTGTTGCTGCGTACGATGGTAGTACGATCGCTACTTCTGGAGCTACTGGTAACAAGAAAACTACTATAATGGTTTATGGTTCTGAGTGGGCCAAAGGTGTTGGTTACAACGCAAAAGATGGTACTCATTCCGATAGTAGAACAGCTAACGAACCTAAGTTCAAAACTTTCTCCAACAAACCAATTATTATCAGAGATTACTACGAAGTATCGGGTTCTGATACAGGTAAAATTGGTTGGGTTGAAGTTACTTCTGAAGGTGGAGGTGCTGGATACTTATGGTATTTAAAAGCTGAAGCTGATACTAGAGCTCGTTTTACTGATCACTTAGAAATGGCAATGTTGGAAGGTGAACTTGGAGATGACGATTCTCACAATTTCGGTGCTGGTGGTTCTGGTGCTGCTCAAGGTGTTGATGCTGTTCTTGGATACGCTACTGGTTCTACAGTTGGAACTGAAGGTTTATTTGCCGCTATCGAAGATAGAGGTAATACGACTTCTGGTGTTACTGGTGTTAACCCAGCTACTGATTTAGCTGAATTTGACGCTATTTTAGCAGAGTTTGATGGTCAAGGTGCAATTGAAGAAAACATGATGTTTGTTAATAGAGCTACGTCTCTTGCAATGGATGATATGCTTGCTTCAATGAATTCTTATGGTGCTGGTGGTACTTCTTACGGGGTATTCTCTAACTCAGAAGATATGGCACTTAATTTAGGTTTCTCAGGATTCCGTAGAGGTTCTTACGATTTCTACAAATCAGATATGAGATACTTAAACGATAAGGCTACTAGAGGAGGTGTTAATGACAACGCTGGCGCTAACGCGATTAGAGGTGTCATGGTTCCAGCTGGTACATCTACTGTTTATGACCAAGCGTTAGGAAAGAACCTTAGACGACCTTTCTTACATGTTAGATACAGAGCTTCTCAAACAGACAACAGAAAACTTAAAACATGGACTACTGGTTCTGTTGGAGCTGCTACATCTGCTTTAGATGCGATGCAAATCCACATGCTTTCTGAAAGATGTTTAGTTACTCAAGGTGCGAATAATTTCATGTTAATGAAATAAGCATTTATTACTTTAAAAGAACCGAGGTTTCGGCCTCGGTCCTTTTATTTTTATTAATTTTATTATATATTATATTATGTCAAAGAAAACAAAAAAAGTTGAGGTGGAAGAACCTCAAGTTCAAGACGTGGTAGAAACACCACCGGTTGTAGAACAACCAAAAGTAAGAGAAAGAAAAGTACCATCTAATGAATGGGAAATAAAAGATAGAGCTTATTATTTAAAAGGTAATAAAAAACCTTTATCTAGAATGATTAAATCTGCAAATATTTATTATTTTGACGAAGAAAAAGGTTATGAAAGAGAACTTAAATATTGTCAAAATCAAAAAACTTCTTTTGTAGACGAAATGAAAGGTGACCAAAGATTAGATCATATTATTTTTAGAAACGGTACTTTATTTGTAGAAAAAGAAAAAACAGTTTTACAAAAATTACTAAGTTTATATCATCCTCATAAAGATAAAATATATTATGAGTATAGACCTTCCGTTATAGCGGCTGATGAAATAGATATACTAGAACAACAAGTAGAAGCGCTTGTCGCTGCTAGAAATATTGATATTGATATGGCAGAGGCTATTATGCGTGTTGAGAAAGGTTCTGAGGTATCTAGGTTGAGTTCTAAGGAACTTAGACGTGATTTACTAGTATTTGCTAGAAACAATCCTAAACTCTTCTTAGAGCTTGCGGATGATGAGAACGTGATGTTAAGAAATTTTGGTATTAGAGCTGTAGAAGCTGGAATATTAAGATTATCTTCTGATCAAAGAAACTTTTTGTGGGGTAGTAATGGAAGAAAACTAATGGTTATACCATTTGATGAACATCCATATACTGCTTTAGCGCATTGGTTTAAAACTGATGAAGGAATGGAGATTTACTCCAATATAGAAAAACGATTAAATTCGTAATCAACTTGTAGTGAGCGATCGCCCTACGGGGTGATTGCAAAACTACATAAAACAAATTGTATGGAATTAAATAAATCTAAAGGATTAGGCGATACAATTGAAAAAATAACAAAAGTAACTGGAATAAAAAAAGTAGTTGATATAGTTAACAAAACTACTAATAAAGATTGTGGTTGTGATAAAAGGAAAGAAAAATTAAATAAATTATTTCCTTATAATTATAAATAAAAATTATGATATTTATAGACACAGTTTATCAAAGAGTATTAGCATTAGCTAATAAAGAACAAAGAGGATACATAACTCCATTAGAGTTTAATCTTTTAGCTAATCAAGCTCAATTAGAAATATTTGAACAATACTTTTACGATTTAAATCAATTCAAAAGACAACCAAGTGAAGAAACTACGTTTTCTGATATGGAAGAATTAATAGAAAATAAGTTATCACCATTTATTACTATAAGCAGTGTAAATAGTGGAACTACTTTTCCTACTAATTATAGAATAGGTAGAATATTTCAAAACGGACATGAAGTTAGGCAAGTTGATTTTAATGAAGCAAATAACATAATAAATTCTCAATTTCATGAAGTTGGTTTGCGAAGAAATCCTATTTATAGAAGTAGCGCAACTAGCGGAGAAGATATAGAAGTTTTTGGATGGAACACTGCAACTACATCTATTGGACAAGTTACAACAGGTGTTACTTGTGAAGTAATAAATAAACCTATAAAAGTTGAATGGGGTTATAATGTTATTGGAGAAAAAGCTTTATATAACGCCGGTACATCAGTTAATTTTCAATTACACAACGCGGAAGAAACTAACCTAGTAATAAAAATACTAGAATTAGCAGGTGTTATTATAAAACATCCAGATATAGTAGGTATAACTAACCAAGAAGAAGTACAAAAAATTCAACAACAAAAAGCATAAGTAAATGGGATTATTAACACAAAACGCTCAACAATATTATAGTGGTAAAAAAGAATTTACTGGTGATGGAACAACTACTATTTTTAAAGTTAGCGATAGTATTGGAACTTTTCCAACTGGAACCACAGCATTAACACATCCTGTTAAAGTTTATATTAACGGCACGTTAATTCAAGGTGGTTTTGGTGGAGGACTTAATCATCAATATTGGTTTCGTTGGACCGCTCTTGAGAAGTGGCATATAGATTTTAGTCTTGGATTATATCCTTATGGTGCTCCAGCTAGTAATGATACTATAATATTTGAATATAATAATTTTGGTAATTATCAATTTATAAGTTTAGAAAATATTATTGATAACTTTATGGCTACCTACATAGGAGAAGATAAAATATTAACAAATACAAAAAGAAGCGACGTTAGTTTTCATGCCCACCGTGCTTTAGCGGAACTAAGTTTTGATACTTTTAAATCTACTAAATCTCAAGAAATAGAAGTGCCAGCTTCATTAACAATGATATTACCACACGATTATGTTAATTATATTAAATTAACATGGAGTGATTCTTCGGGAATTAAGCACACTATTTATCCTGCAAAAAGTACATCTAATCCATTTAATCCAAAACAAAAAGCAGATGGTACATTCGATTTTGTAATAAATTCACTTCCTCTTGGAGATGAAGACACAACAGATTTAATCCCAGAAGAAAAATCTGATACCTTAACCTCTTATCAGAGTACGAGTCCATCTGGAAATAATAACGATGATTATCAAAATGATACTTATTGGTTAGCTGGAGGAGAAAGATACGGATTAGATCCTCAATATGCGCAAGTTAATGGAGTATTTTTTATAAATGATGCAAAAGGTTTAATACACTTTAGTTCTAATATTTTAGGAAAAACTGTTGTATTAGATTATATAAGCGATAGTCTTGGTGAAGATGATGAAATGCAAGTTCACAAACTTGCAGAAGAAGCGATATATAAACATATTGTATATGGATGTGTAAACGCAAAACTTAATATACCAGAATATATTGTAAATAGATTTAAAAGAGAGCGTTTTGCTGAAACGAGAAAAGCAAAATTAAGATTATCAAATATTAAAATTGAAGAAATTACTCAAATTTTACGAGGAAAATCTAAACAAATAAAACACTAATAAATGCCAGAGCTTAAGCGTAGTTTCCAATCCGGTCGTATGAATAAGGATCTGGACGAAAGACTAGTTCCAAACGGTGAATATAGAGATGCTCTAAATATAGAGATAGCCTCATCAGAAGAAGATGATGTAGGATCAGCTCAGACTACTATGGGCAATAAAAAGATATTTGGTATTCAACAAGAAGCTGACTTACCTGATCTCACTATAGAATATCCATCGTTAAATGGAATAGGGAGTTCTTTTTATAAAAATAAAACTATAGGTAGTATAGTAGATGAAAAAAATGATTGGGGATATCGTTTTGTTGCAGGACCTCCACCCCAAATAAATACAAATGCATGGCCGGCGTTTGGTGACCAAAAAAATTACATATCTGCTGATTATATTGTTCGATCTAACGCTACTGTTAACGAACCTGTTTTAGTAGATATATATTCTGTTGCCGTTGGTCTTTATTTAGGATGGGCAATACCATCATCTCCTATCAATATAATACGCATACCAGATATAAAAGGTTTACGAGAAGGTATGGAATTAAACGTATATACTGTTGATGTTAACGGCGCTATAGCAAACCGTGGTAATGTTAATACTTTTAACAAAAAACCACCTAAAATAAAAAAATTCTTACCTTTAACTAATCCTAATTATCGTGATATTGAATTAACTGGAGAAATTAATTTAGAAATTACACTTGTTAACAATTTAGTTTTTTCTGCCCCAAGAGTTCTTAACTTTGAACATGATAATTTTATTACCGGTATCAGTATCATTGATGATTTTCTTTTATGGACAGATGATTATTCTGAACCTAAAAAAATACACATTCCTAAAAGTGTATTAGGTTGTAGACATCCATTTACATCTGCAGGAACTAATCCCCTTAGCGCCTATCACCACACAAATTTCGTAACAAAAATACCTACCGCAAATCTTTCTTCTGATAAATTTTGGTTAGGAGACGAAGATCCAACGGGATCATTTGGAGGTAGACCGATAGAAGAAAAACATATAACCGTTATTAAAGAATCTCCTCATCTAACACCGGTATTAGAAATGATGAGAACAGAGGGAGACACAAACACTAACGGGATAGTTTATGATAAAGACGACACTGGAATACCGTTTAATCCATTTTATAATTCGAACACTGCAACTTCTACTATAAATTCTGGAGATGAAATATGGATTAGTTATGGTGGGCCGTCAACACCCGCTCCTAACACTTCAGTACCGTGCGTTGGATGTACCTCTTGTCCTCCAACAAGTGCTAATCCGCCTGCATGGCCATCAGGATGTACTATAGATTTTAGTATAGTACCATTTTATTCAACTGGTGATATTGTTATTTTTTCTATACCAGGCACGTCTCCATTGTTACAAATTAGAGCTGAAATTTTAGAAGGTCCTGATTGGAATTACGGATCATATAAAGTGAAAATAATTAGTAGTAGTGGGAACATAGATAATACAAGTACTGGGTGGATAAGTGAAATAGAAACAGAGGAAGAATTATTTATATTTAAATTTCCAAGATTTGCTATTAGATATAAATATGAAGATGGAGAATACTCGACATATTCTCCTTTTACCGAAGTAGCGTTTTTACCAGATAAAAATCCAATGGATTATTTACCTGAAAAGGGATATAATCTTAATATGACTAATAAATTAAGGAAGTTAGCTATTAAAGGATTTATCCCACACAATAATTTATTACCCGATGATGTAGAATCTATAGAAGTTGTTTATAAAGAATCAGATATTTCTAATATATATTCTGTAGTAAAGATTGAGCGAAATAGTAGTAGATGGAAAGCGTTAAGTAAAACTGCAAATAGTATTAAATACTGGGAAGAAACCACTGGATATATACAAATAAAATCAGAAATGATTCAAGGTACCATTGCCCCAAATCAATTACTAAGACATTGGGATGCTGTACCAAGAAAAGCAAAAGCACAAGAAATAACTGGTAATAGATTATTATACGGTAACTATCTACAAAATTATAATTTGAGCGCTATAGACAAAGTTAATTGTAGTACTGGTAGTAATATTGGTTGTGAATCAATTCCAGAAGTAGAAACAGATTTATTTTTTAATATATCAAGTAGTAATTCTGTAGGACATTTACAACCTGAAGAGGAAAATGTTAAAGACGCTTGGAGTTATGGTCCAGCTAAATCAATAAAAACTTTAAGAACATATCAACTCGGAATTATTTATAGAGATAAATATGGTAGAGAAACTCCAGTTTTTTCAGATGTAGACATGGCGAAATATCATGAGAAAAAGTGGGCCGATAAAAGTAGTCATTTTGAAATGGCTATTAAAAATATAGTTCCTGATTTTGCTGAATCATTTAAATTTTTTATAAAAGAAACCTCCAATGAATATTATAATTTACCAATGGATAAATGGTATGATGCAGAGGATGGTAATATTTGGTTGTCTTTTCCATCTTCAGAAAGAGCTAAAATATCCATAAACACAGATGAAGAACGTTTCGAAGACACGTTTTTAATATTAAAAAAAGAACACGATAATAGTGTTTTTGTATCAGATCCAGCTAAATATAAGATATTAGCAATTGAAAATGATGCCCCAAGATTTATAAAAACTGTTAAAACTCCTATAGGAGTTTTAAGTGGATTAGGTTCTGCTATATTTAGTAACGCAATAGTTACTGGGTTTCCAACACCGTTAAATGATTTTATTAGAATAGTAGGTACAGAGTTTGAAGGTGTAGGTTGGGATACTAGTGTGTCAGGGCCACAAGTAGTAGATACTTTAAAAATAAGAATAGGTACCGATGTTATAAAAAGTGAGTGGTATAATATAATTTCTTCTTTTCCTGTTTCTAGTTCTAGTCCTCTTGAATATGAGATAAAAGTAGATAGAGATTTTAAAGGAGATATGGTTTTTTCAACTAGTGATACTTTAAGTATAGAAATTGTTAAAGAAGAAGTAAAATATTTACCAGAATTTGACGGTAGATTTTTTGTTAAAATTCATAAAGATCCAACGTTAGAACAAACAATATTAAAAAGTAACTTAAACGCAGATTCGTATCGAATAATATCATCTATGCTTTGCCAGGTTATTGAACCAAACTCCGATTGGTCTACATCTAATGCTACTGATTCTTGGGATGGTTGGGGTACTGATAATTTGAACGTTGTAACTTCTAATATAAGTCCTGCTCAAAACTTTCAAACAGGAAGACATGCTACCGTTCGTTTTTCTGGTTATCCTTCATTTAGCCAAGCAAATGCCGATCCGATTTCAGGTCCAGATTGGGCTATATCAACTAACCATCAAGGAAATGGAGAGCAATTTTGGACATCATTTGAAGCTCAAGATACTACTAATGGAAATGGTAATGCCTCTCGATGGTTTATAGATGGTAGATCAGGTAAAAATTCAATGTTTCAAACTTACGGAAGAATGCCGTCTTTTACGTTTTTCTCTAATATAGCATCGCGAGTAGATTTTGAAGTTGATAGTACAGGGGCGGTAATTGGAGCGGGAGGTAATTCCGCGTGGAGTTATCCTAGAGTAAACAATGTCGTAGTACCGAGTATACCAAATAATCCGACAAATGATCAAAACACGTTAGGAAATGTAAGAGATGATATTAATGATAATTTATTACCCGCACAACTTGCGATTGGTCCAAACGCCTATCGTCCTTGGGCAGAAGAACAACCAGGAAATAATTATACAAATCAAGAAATATTAGATAGACGTTTTAAATCACCAAGTGGTGGGTCACGCGGGAATCTTCTTTATAATTCTGGTATATATGATGACAGTAATGGGGATACAGTATATATTGATTTGTCTTGCTTAGGATTTGGTGGTGAAGATATTCAAAATTTACTCACTAATTATGGTATACCATATTCTAACACCGTGCCAGGTTGTAACGCTAATTGCAATTCAGCTTGGTTAAGTGGTAATACAGTTAAATATATAGATGATGTTATATTTATTAATGCTATTACAACTCCAGGGACTACTTGGAGATGGGCGGAAGATCCTGACCAAACTATATACGAAACACAAAACTCAAATACTATAATTTCAGACTGGTATAATACTGGTGGCACTTTAGGTGGATGGAAGAGAGTTGGAGAAAGTAGTATACATTTTAATACCCAAACAATTGGAATGACTACTCATAGTTCTCATAATATTGGTAGTTTTACTCACTTTAATTGGAATACCACTTATTTTTCTAATTCAGTTATATATCAATCTACTGCCAATGCTAATTCATTTGGTATTAGTGGGATTACTAATCCAGTCGACGATGTGTTTGGAAAATCGAGTTCGAATACGGCTAATTGGAATAGAAGTCAAAGATGGACTATTGAAGCTAGAACCTTATCAGGTGATGAATTAGGTTCTGGTCCAACTGGATATTTACCAACAAATGATCCTAGGTGGAATACGACTACTGCTAGTTTTGGTAATACCGCACCATTAAAAGCTCCCGGCGTTAGGCATGATGGTATGGGTAGTGGGCAATTATCAAACTCTGGTACAACATCAACTACATATTGGAATGGAACAGCTTATGTTAGTCCTACCGTAGGTGGCACTATAAATCCACCAGCAGAATATAATGCGGACAGAGGTGTAACAAGTGGATCCTTTACATGGCAAGTACTTTTACCAGAATCTTCTTTAACTGTTTTTGGCGCTACTGGTAGTTTTAGTAGCGGAAATCCAGCTATATGGGAAACAGAGCCAAAAAATGATATTGATTTAGATATTTATTATGAAATAGGTCAAATATATGCCACAAGATTAAATGAGAGAACAAATACATTACATGCTCCCGTCGGATCTGAGGTTAAAATATATAGACCCGCAGATTCAGATTACGTGCAAGCTAATCCAGGTATACCAATTGGTTGGATTCCTTGGTCTACTGGTCCAATGCTTATAGAAAGTTGGAATGATTTTTCTGGGACTGCATTAAACCCATTAGATCTAACCTTTCCTAACGAAATTAAAATAGTTGATAGTAATGGTAATCCTAGTACTGGATTAGTAGCTTCTGACTCTCCATTTCCAGGAGATATTTTAGTATTTTATAGAGCTGATGGCAGCACTACAGAAGCAATGGTATTTGAACAAGACGTATCATTAAATCTTCAGTTTATACAAAATAAACAAGCTGGATACTTTACATTAGATGAAAATATTGCAAACAGATATATAAGACCACCTTGGTTTAATTGTTATTCATTTGGTAACGGTGTAGAATCTAATCGTATCAGAGATGATTTTAATGAAGTTATTATAGATAAAGGTCCTAAAGCTTCTACAACAATATCGAAAACATACAAAGAAGAAAGAAGAAGTAATGGATTAATATTTTCTGGTATATTTAATTCAAAAACAGGTATAAATAATTTAAATCAATTTATAGAAGCAGAAGGTATAACAAAAGATTTAAATCCAACTTATGGTAGTATTCAAAAACTATATTCAAGAGATACTGATATAATTACATTATGTGAAGAAAAGTGCTTAAAAATATTAGCAAATAAAGACGCGTTATATAATGCAGATGGTAATATAAATATGATTGCAACCTCAAATGTTTTAGGGCAGGCTATAACTTATGCTGGTAATTATGGAATATCAAAAAATCCAGAATCATTTGCTTCAGCGTCATTTAGATCGTATTTTACTGATAAAAATAAAGGAGCCGTACTAAGATTATCTCAAGATGGATTAACACCAATATCTAATGTTGGAATGAAAGATTGGTTTACTGATAATTTACCAGATGCTTATGAGGTAATTGGTAGTTTTGATGAAAGAAAAGGTGACTACAATCTTACTATTTATAATCATGATTTAGATACTGTAGCTGGGGGAGCGATTATTGAATTAGGTGGAAATACGTTAACTTTTAATGAAAACGTTAAAGGATGGAGTAGTTTTAAATCATTTTTACAAGAACAAGGATTTAGTTTAAATAATAATTATTATACTGCTAAACGTGAAAACATTTGGAAACATCATACTAAATATCAACTACCTGGTTTACCAAATCCTAGAAATAATTTTTATAATAAACAGTTTCCTTATTCATCTATAACTTTCTTATTTAATGAATCACCTGGTTCTGTTAAAAGTTTTAATACTTTAAATTACGAAGGCAGTCAAGCGTTTATTGAATTTGATAGTACTAATCCAGAATATTATGATAATATAGCAAAAGACGGGTGGTTTGTAAATAAAATGATAACTAACTTACAAGAAACAAAAAAATTAGAATTTAAAGATAAGGAAGGTAAATGGTTTGCGCAAATAAAAGGTGACGCAACAACTTGGGACAATAACATGAGAAAACCTATTAGTCAGCGAGGTAACATAGATCCTAGAGAATTTTCATACCAAGGATTAGATGTAGCCACCTCTGTAAATTCTGCTGCTTGTGTTTATGGGTGTGGAGATAATGGTCAAATTCCAAATTATCCTCAAAGACCAGCAGGTTACGTAGACCCAAATGCTACCCCACCTAATTCTGCACTAAATTATAATCCACTCGTAACATGTCATGAGGTTGATAGTTGTAATTATTGTATTTTTGGGTGTACGAGTTCAACTGGCACAACAAACTATAACTCAGCGGCTACGTGTGATGATGGTAGTTGTATTTATTGTGTCTATGGATGTATGGATCCAATAGCAACTAACTATAACCTATTAGCTACTTGTGATGATAATAGTTGTACTTATCCCGCCGCATGTATAGATCCAATTGTACATCTTAAGTCTGGAAATGGTATGATTGAAGGACCGTGTGGTGTATATCAAGATTCTCAAATAAAATTTTGGGTTGTTACAGACCAACAAGTAACATATGATTGGACTGTTACAGATAGTAATAGTAATGTGGTTGGTTCTGGAACTAACCAAGCTTCGGGTCAACCAAATGTTCAAACAATTTCACCAATAATTCCAGCACCCGCTATTTCTCCGGGCACTACTTATTATATAGATGTTGTAGATTCTAACGGATGCACTTATAGTGGCACGTTAGTAACTATCTCTAATGTACCCATGATATATGGTTGTACAAATTCATTAGCGTCAAACTACAATTCAGCTGCACAATGTGATGATGGTAGTTGTAGCGTTCCACCTGCATATGGTTGTTTAGATCCTTTAGCAAATAACTATGATTCTACACCTGGCGTACTACCTTGCGACAATAGCGTAATACAACCAGGACTTGTCGGTTGTTCATCAACAACTACCCCAGCTTGTGGTGGACCAGGTACTTCTCCCGGAGATTGTTGTACGTATACTGTTCCTGGATGTACAGATGATGGTAATCAAAACCAAGCGTATTGGGCTTTTTATGGTTATGATACTTCGCTTGGAGTTAACATACCTAATTATCCAGCAAAAGAAGCAACTAATTATAATGCAAATGCTACTTTTGACAATAGTAGTTGTGTTTACAACTGGGATTGCGATCAAGGTTACGCTGTTGACTCATGTGATCTACTACATGCAAATTGGAATAATGTTCCAATATCTCAGGGGACTACTCAAACTTGGGACACTCAAATGGACGGTCATTTAAATTATATATGGGGTTTCCATATTCCAAACTTGGGTTGCCCAAATGGTGGTGGTTGTATTAAAAATTATAAATTACGAGTAGAGTATGGTTACGCGGCACTATTGCAAAATGCTTGTATGGATCAATCTGGTACTGGATACGGTAATACTTGGTGGGCTTTCATTACGGGGGTTGATTTAAATATTACACCGCCATCTACAAGTAGTAACTCCCCTGGTGTTTACCCTAGTTTACAAGATATTGATTCTATAATAAAAAAATGTCAAGATTATGCTAGTAATAATGCTTTAGGATTAACTATTCCAAATGCTATATCTAAAACCGCTTTACAAGCGTTATTTGCAAATCTAGGGTATATTATACATTTTAGTGGTTGGAGTGATCCTACAGATTGTACTTGCACTGGAGGATGGACTTGTGGATGTGAGATAATAGATCCAACTCCTACTGTTCACGCTAATTGGAATCTTTGCAATAACGCGTGTTGCTCATAAATTAATTAACAATGATTAAAACAATAAGTTCTTTAAAAATTTCTAACACAGGCACTATTAACGCTAATGGTGGTGTACGTGAAATAGTTGTTTCTGGTGATGTTGGCGCTAGGTTTACTTTAATTATTAAAAATAGTTCTGGAAAAAATATATTGGAGGATTATTTAAATGATATAATTATTCCTAAATCTGGTTTATATAAATTGTCACAAAAATTTCCAGTATATGAATCTAATAATTTTACTAGAGTAGATAATGTTGAAACATATACTATTGAAGTTCTACCAACTGTATTTACAAAACTCAATAAGGATATTGTATCTCACGAGTTAAAACAATACCCAAACCCAACGATTACACTGACATCTACGTCATCACACTCAATATCAGGTAGTAATTCAACTTTAGTTGGAAAAGCAATGACATTAGCAGAAACGATACCTAATAATTTTACTACATCGTCATCTTCTACATATACAAAGAAATTTGGAGAAATAGTTTATAACATTACTATATCACCCGCTGATGGTTTATTATATGTTTCTAAAAATCCTAATCTATTAGTAGATTTGAAAAAAAGTACCGATATAAAAAGAAACACCGGAGAAAAAAAGACTAGTGAAAACATGGTTTTAACATTACCTCCTAGTGATGTAGCTCAATATGCGACCCCTATAGAAGAAGGAATGATATATAGTGGTAGTTATACATATACAAAGTTATTTGATTCAAATATAAGTGATGATAATGAAGATAAATTTAGCAATAAAATTAGATTAAATGATACAAAAAATCTAGTTATTGGTATGGTTATAACTGGGAGTAACATAAAAGGATACACTACTATTACAGCTATTGACACTGATACTGATATTACAACTTCTTTAAAACAAAAATTAATACAACTCGATCAATTAACTTTTACTAAAAAAATTACTGGATTAATTGATAGTGTTGGTAGCGCTAGCAGTGTAACGACTGATTCTAAAGATTTTATTCCTTCTAATATAGAGTTAACGTTTTCAAATGATACAACCTCTATATCTGGAAGACTTCATATTACTGGAAGTGGTAGTGACACTATAACATTGAACGGTACTTATCAAGTTGGTATGTTTGGGAAGAAAGACGTGACTTATACTCAATTAACAGATAACTTTTTAACAGTTACTCCAAATGCTTATACGCAATATATAACAACAACTAAAGATACATCTATAGTTTTTGATTTATTATCGTTAGATACTGATGATAATAAAGATACTAAGACACCGGTTTGGGAAGCGCGAGATTGGCCTTCACATGGGGTAGTAACTACAACCGCGTGGGCGTCTGGCGTTGGAACAACAACTTACAAACCATACACTGGGTTTACAGGAACAGATAAATTTTATTTTTATACTAATGATGGGGCTAATAGTAGCGCAAGAACACCTGTATATATAACAATAACATAATATGCCAGCAATAACACTTACATTTTCAAATCCATTAAACACATCAGTACAAGTTGGTGATGTAGCTTATTATACGAACACAGTACTTGTTGGAACTCATAATACTCAAAGTTTAAACAATGTGATATCAATAGGACCAATTACGCAGATTGGGACTTGGGATCCTACAACTGGAACAGTAACTATTGATTGTATGATGTTAATTACAACACCACCACCAACAGCGGGAAGCTATATAATGTTTAGTAAAGATAACAAAGCTAACATGAGTAGTATACTTGGTTATTATGCGGAAGTTGAATTTAGAAATGATTCGACAACAGAGGCTGAGCTATTTAGCGTTGGAACAGAGGTTTTTGAGAGTAGTAAATAATAAATAAAGAGTGTAATTATAAAATATACAATATATATTAAAAATTTAAATTATGGCAAGAAAAACAACACCGTTTAAAAGAAGACGAAAGAATTGGCTTGGTGGAACTGCTACGGTAACAGATTGGGATGGAAGTCAAAGAAGAGCTTCTAATGAGATTGATGATTATAAAGAGACGTTAGCTGGAGACATGCAAAATTTTAGAGATACAGAACTTACAAACGCATACGAAGGTCTAACAAATCCAATGGCTGGATTAGGTGCGGGTAATAGAATTCTTGGCATGACAAATCCTTTCGCTGGAATGGGTAATCCACTTGCTGGGATGCAAACAGAGTTTGAAAATAAATTTGAAGATATAGGCGTTGATACTAAAGCCGCTGAACTTGCTCAAAAGCAATTTCAACAAAATCAAGCTTCACAATTAGAGGCAATGAAAACAATGGGGATGACAGGTGGACAAGTTCAAGGTATGGCTAACGCCGCGTTACAACAAGCTGCAACAACAAGAGCCGATATAGGTGGTCAAGAAAGAGAAGGAAAAATTATGTCTGCAAAAGGAGCTGCTCAAGTACAACAAATGGAAGCTGATGCAAAAGAAAAGAAAATGAAAGCAGGTTTCGAAGTTGATAAAATGATAAGACAAGGTCAATTTGACGTTGATAAATTAATCGGTTCAACACAACTTGATATAGATAAAACAGCAAGAGAAGGTCAATGGAAAACTGAAATGGCAATACGTGGTGGTCAAATGGATTTACAAAACTTAGATCTCCAGAAACAACAAGGATTAATGGCATTGCAGGCTGGTTTAGTAGAAGGTTCACAAGCTTCTAAGCAAGCTGATAAAAGTTGGGTTCAAAAACTTAGTGATAGAAGACTAAAGAAAAATATAACAGTAATTGGTAAATCACCTAGTGGAATAAATATATACAGCTTTGAATATAAAAATCCTGAATTTGGTGAAGGTATTTGGCAAGGTGTTATGTCTGATGAAATACCACAAGAAGCAGTTATAAAACATAATAGTGGTTATGATATGGTAGATTATAATAAAATAGATGTTGATTTTATTAAAATAAAAAATTAGAAATATGGGAGTAATAGATGCAGGTACATTATATAAAGTAGGTAAAGCAGCTTCAGGGCCAGGGGAACTAAGAAGATCTCAAATAGATCCAATGACAAGACAATTATTTTCTTTTGTTGGTGGGCAAGCGCTTAAATATTTTAATAGTGCATGGGATAGGAAAAAAGAATTGTCAGATAAAACAGAATTAAACGATGCTGAGTGGGCAAGTACTATAGCGGAGGAAGGGGGTCCTTTAAAAGGTTTGTATAAAGATAGTATAAGCAAGTGGCAAGAAGAAAGAAATAGAGGACAGGATTTAATTTCTACTTGGCATGGTTTTCGTAATAGTAAAAAATATAAAGAAGGAAGAGCTCTTATAGACAATGCTGAAATGAAACTACAAAACTTACATGCTGATGCAACTGAGAGGCTCCGGTTAAAAAATGAATATAAAGGTGTAATAAAAACTGGTATGTTAGCAGGGGAAGACGGTAAACCTATAAAAGCTAAATGGAGTAGCAAAACTACCGGACCTAGAATGGATAACACTATGGCCCTAGCTAACGGTGATATGGATAAATCTTTTGAGGTAGATCCAGCAACTGGTAGATTAGTATTAGTTAAAGAATTACGTAAAGGTGGTTTTGGTCCTGCGGGATTTGTAGATGAAACAGAAATAGTACAAACTCCATTTAACGAGATTCAATTTAATAAATATGAAGACACCTCTTCTCATGACGTAGAGGGTACATTTGCAGATAATGGCACAAAGCTTGGAAACACTGGCACAGAGTGGAATAATGTAATTGAATTGGGAATAAGGGCAGATGCCGCTAAAGCAGTTGAAGAAATGTCTCCAGAAGCTTTTGATAGTTATTTCCTTGGCGGTACACATTATAAATATTCTGATGCTGGGAAAAGTTTTATGACTCCAGCACAATCCTTTATAGAAAAGAAATTTGGTTATAAACCGGGGACATTAGAATACGAAGGCGCTTTAAACACTATAAAAGAACAAGATTTAAGTAGTCCAGAATATAAACAATTTGCTATTGATAGCTTTATAGATGTTCAAAAACAATTTCACGCAAATTCTCTTGCTGCATGGAAAAAGAAAAATTATAAAGCGCCGAAAGTACAGGAAACGAAACAGTGGGAACAACAGAGATTAGATAACATAAATAGAGTTAGACGTATATATAAAGGAAAAGGTGTTGAATATACAAATGATAATAAAACGAAACTAGTACAATTAGGTAATGGTTATAGCGAAGTATGGAGATTAACAGGGAAAACAATAACAGAAGAAGGTGTAGAGAAAGAAACAATAGGTTGGAAAAAAGATAAGAATAAAATACGTACAACAGAAGTAGTTAGCATGTTAGGTCTTGGTGGTTTAGGAGTAGCACCACCTAAAGGTTATGGCGAACCACAGTATGCTACAGAGGGTGGAAATCCAAATATACCTGTTATGGGCACTGGATTTGAAAAAAATCCGGAAGTAGAATCGTTAATTAACCAATATTTAGATAATAAATAAATATGGAGGAGTTAGAATCTATTATTCAACAGATGGTTGATGATGGTCAATCAGAGGAGAATATACAAACTATTATTGGAGAATGGGATAAAAGAAATCCTGGTAAGTTAGAAAAAACAGAATCTGAACCAGACGATGGTTCTGAAGTATTATTAAATAGAATAGCTGAAACAGAATCTAGTAAGGTACAACCAGAAAAAGAGGTGGTTGAAAAAAAGAAAGAGAAAAAATCTAAATACGATAATTTCTTTACCGAAACTATCCCATCAGAAGCAGATGTTACAAATGTACCAATGATCGAGTCAAATTTTGATAAATTAACTATAGATAGAGAGTCTGTAGATAATTTTATAAGTGATTCTAATCTAAAGGAGCTTAATAATAGACATTCAGATAATGGTGTTACTTTTAAAAGAACTAGATTAGCTGGCGGTCAAATAGTAGTAAAATTACCGTGGATGGATTCTTCAAGAGCTTTTCCTATACCAGATGAGGATGAGGGTTTAGAAAGATTAAAGTGGAATATGGCTACGTATATAAATTCTGAACAAAGAGATATCGCAATACAACCTGTAGCGTGGCAACAACAACAAACCGCTATAGATAATGTGTGGGACAAACATTCTCAAAAATGGAATGCTGAAGATTTAATGAAAGATGAATTAGGGGAGATTTTAGGGAGTGATTATATTGTAGACACCGCTGGTACCCTTGGTAATGAATTTACTGTTGAAAGGGTAAGTGATGGTAATAAAATGAATTTTAGAGTTGGCGCGGATAGTTATAAGGAATTGGGTTGGGCGAATACCAGTGATGAATTAAAGAGGTTTATGCTTTTTAAAACACCACAATTTGAAGATACACCAGCGTTTAAAAAAGAGAGAAAAGAAGTTACAAAAGGTATTATAAAAAACTATTTAGAAAACCCAACTAATTTAAATGATATTTTTAAGCGAACAGGTATAACGAACTTTAGTAATATAGCAACACCAAAAAATAAAGAAATTCTAATAGACACTGTTATGTCAGATATTGCTAAGCATGGTGGGTGGCTTGATAATGCTAGAGTAAATTTTGACAATCTTACAAGTGTTGATATTGATGAGATTGTACATGGCGTTATTAATAGTGATATTGCAGCTGATTGGGCTCAGTTAGCCGAAAGGGATGCTAATAAAGAAATTAACGAGCAAGCAAAATCACTAATGACCACTGAGGGGTATAGTCAAAGTGAAGCAGCGGATAGTATTCATGGATCTTTTGTAAAGCAACACTCAGCTAATTTTAATCATATTGAAGGGGCAATATCAGAAATGAATTTGCTAATAGATAAAGAAAACGAAAAAGGTGATTTAAAAGACCCAGATGTAATAAAAAAATTAAACCAAGATTTACAACCAATCGTAGATAAATACAAAACAAGAGCTAATTATAAAACGTTATTTGATTCTAATACTGGTAAATTAGCGTCTGGTATTGCAGATCCAAAAAGTCCTGGGATAATAGATCTTACAGATGGCGTAGCAGAATCAATGGGTAATTTTGAAGGATTTTCTAGAGAAGATTTAAAAGAAGAATTTGTTAAAACATCAGCTGCATTAAAAGAATGGGAGGATAAAACAAGAAATTCTAAATTCCGTCCTAAAAAAACTATACAGTACACCACTGTTGATGGAAAAGACGTTTACAGATATTCCAAATCAGATGAGTGGGATGTTTTAATTGAACAAAAAGCTGAGTTAATTAAAAAATTAGAGGGTTTAAAAAGAATTTATTTATTAAACGAAAGAATAGACACAATAGACAAGTCAGATTGGCCTGGTTGGTGGGAGCAAGCTGGAAGAGCGCTTTACACTTCCACGGGTTTAGCAGACGAAAATACCGCGGTAATTAATGGTGGAGCGACAGAAGCACAAACCGTTGCGGCCACAAAGGAATTATACGAACAAATGGATATTCCTTTAAGTCGAGCTGCTAAAGAACATTCTAAAACCAGTACCGCGGATATGATAGCAATGGGTGTTGGTGGAACACCTAGGGTGGTTATAGAATTTGCAGGATTTGGAAAATTTGTTAACGGGGCTAAGTATCTAATGGGTATTAATAAGTGGGCGCAAGCGTTAGGTAAAAGTAGATTCTTAAAAGGAAGTACATATCTTTCAGAAAAAGCTATAACTAAACAAGCAAATAGGTGGGCAAATAGAAGAGGTATATCTATAACCCCTAAAATGACCCAACAACAAATAATTGGTACTTATGCCGCTGAATCTGGTATTAAAGTAGTTGCACCTACTCTATTTAACAGAGGTATTATAACTGGTGTTGGAGCTCTTAGTGAAGGACTCGTATTTACAGGAGTAGAAAGAGATATCGAAGGCATGCCAAAAGGTATTGGTTTCTCTTTAGCTGGAAAAATGATACCACCAGCATTAAAAACAAAATTAACTTGGCTTAACACTTTGTATAAACTTAGTTCTGGAGGTGTTAGAATGGCTACTGGTAACCAAGTTGGTACAGCTTTTAATGGATTAGTTAAAGATCTTACTGGCCATGAAGATTGGCAAGTATTCTTAAAAAATAACTATGACGACCCTGATGCTGTTATGGGTGGTATTATAACCGACTTAGTTCTAGGTGCTGGATTAGCTACAACTCACATGAATAGATTTGATATTCAATCACATTCTCGTATTAAAAAAGGTATGGGTAAATTTGATACAAAGAGACGTCAATATATTGATGAAAAAGGAAATATTAAGAAAGGTGATCAAGCTAATTTTGATAAATGGAACGATCTTTATAATGCTGCAAAAAGACGAGTTTATGAAAACGAAGGGATTCAAGATTATTTAGATCCTTTAAAAGCAGCCGCTATGGCTAAAAAAGAAGCTAAAGCTGCTGAAGCAGATTATAAAGAATTGGGTTATAACGGGGTTGATATAACATTTAAAAAGCCAGATAAAAAAAGTAGAAAAGGAGAGTTTAAAGTAAATAAAAAAACCAATAAAGTAGAGTTAGAAATAGATCCTGAAGATATAACTCCAGGATTATTAAGTCATGAGTTACATCATCCGCTCTATATGAAGTTGATGGAAAATAAACCAGCTAAGGCCGTTAATATTAAAAAGTTATTAGATATAACGAGAAAAATAAAGCTTAAAGAAGATCTTACTTTATATCAAGCTATAAAACAGAAGGGAGTAGAAGTATCGGCTATAGAGGGAATGGATTTAGCTAAAGTAAGAGAGTCTGAATTATTCTCCTATATATCTGAAACTTTAAGAAACGGTGGTTATTATAATGGTATAAAAAATAGTAATGGTTGGTGGCAGTTAAAAAAGTGGATTCAAGGTGATACAAAAGCTATTGTAAATAATAGATCCATGAATGATATTGTAAATTGGTTCGCAAAGTATAATGAAAATATTGGCGGAGGAAAAACTAATTTACCACATTTTGAAAAACTTGCAGAGTTAGTAGAGAATATGGAAGCAGGGGTTGAACCAACAATAGCGGAACCAGGAGTTAAAGCTCCATTAATTGAAGGACTGGGTCCGGGAGCTTCTATTAAATTACAAACTTATAAAAATCAAGTTGGATTAGGATCTGAAAGATTAATCGATAATCAAGGTCGTCCTATTACGATTCAAGTATCAGATAAGGAAGAAAATGATTTTAATACTGAGCTTCAAAAATCAGCTGTAAAACCACTTGATGCAAAAACCATTAAAGATATAAAAGATAAAAAAGCAATTGACGTTTCTAAACTTAAACCTGAAATGAGGGAGAAACTTGAAACTGATATTTTAAATTTAGAAGCTGGTGCTGATATATATAAAGTTGTAGAGATGTATGATCCAAGTTTGGGTAAGAAAACCGCTGGTACTGGTAGGGTTATAAATAAAATGGCTAGTCGTAGTCAAACCCCAGGTTGGGATGTAATAAAAGAAGATGTTTTAAGAGAGTTTTTAACTGGTCCCCGCGGTATAAAGGGATTAACAGCAGATTATAATCGTAAAGTAAGAGAAGGTGATATTGATCCTAAGACATTTCCTTTAGGTAAATTTATTGGTGGTAAATTCGATGTTAGGTTTCAAGGTATTGTAGAGGATTTACAATCAAAGAAGTTTACTAAACAAGTAGAAGGAGAGGCGGTGCGAGAACCTGTGGCCCCTAAAGATCCTTTAATGGAGGAACTTGAAACTAAAGATTTTTCTCCTAGAGCTCAATTAGAGAGAATGAAGTGGTTAGAGGAAAGAGGATTAACAGAAGAAACAGCTGAGACTTATGTAGCCAAACAGGACTTAATGACTTTATCTAAAGAGTTAGGGTTAAAAGGAAATATTGTTGAAAAATCACAAGTTACGATTCCAGAATTAAAAAGAAACTTAGCATTAAAACTAGAACCCCAACGTTCTGGAGAAAGCAAAAAAGAATTTAGTAAAAGAAAAAAAGAATATAATAAAAAAATCGTTAGTCATAAAAATTCTGTACATCAATATAGAAAAAGTATTGAAAAAGATTTATTAACTAACTTCTGGGGCATTAGTAAAACCACCGCTGACAAAATGTCTACAGTTGAAGAAGTAGATGGACAAATTGTTAGTAAAAAAGGTCAAGCATTAAAAACAGCACAAGCTTGGCAACTTAAAGGTACAGAAAATAAACCTGGAGATTTACAAACTGTAAAAAATAAAGTTGAAGAAACAGAAACAAAAACTATAGATGGTAAAGAAGTGGAGGTTTACAAAAACGTTCCAGCGATACTTACAGCTATTTCTAAGGGTGCACAAGATAAAATTGATCCAGTAGATATGACTAGTGTTGCTCCAGATGTCGTTAGAGGTAAATCAGCTGGAGTACCAAAGGTTCTATTGAATTTAGGTAATGAATTACTATTCACGCCAACATCGAAAAGAGCTCAAACAGCAGCTGGATTACCTCCATTTATGCAATCAGAAGCGTTTATAAAATACCAAACAACAACTGATCAAGCATATAAAACTGAGTTCGAACAAAAGTTTGTGGAATCATTAAAAACACCACAACATTATAAAGCTGTAATGCAGGAGGTTGGTAAGAATGTATATTTACAATCTGTTAGATCTGCACTACCAAAAGAAAGTGCTTTGGCAAGACAATTAGAGGCTGGTAAAAACGAGGGTTTAGCTAGTGAAAGATTACTTGCTGAACAAATTATAGAAGATGTAATTAAAGGAAAAGTTAAACCAGGTCTTAACGGTTACGATACATTATTTAAAACTCCTGAATATAAAAAATTTAGAGAACAAGGATTAACAGACGCTTGGTTAAATAAAGTTGCAAAAATAGAAGACGCGGGTAAAGCCGCTATTGCTGATCCTGCAAAAGTAGGTGAAATAATGGCTGAAGGAATGCCTAAGCCTGATGTTAAAATGGAGGCTATAGAAGCTAAAGGTTTTCAAGATATGCTTGGAAAACTAACTACCTCTTGGGGAAAAAAAGCTAAACAATTATTTCATAATATAAAAACGGGGGAGGGTGTAGATAGTTATACCCAAAATGAAACGTCAAGAGCTGTACAAAATAAATTTGGAGCGGCTATAGGTAATTTTTATCCTACAGGAAAGAAATCTATAATAGTTTCAGATCTTAGTAATGGTAAAAATAGAGATTGGATTCACATAGAGGGTCATAAAGATGGTGGAAGATATGAATTAATAAGTTACCCAAAAGGAAAAAAACAAACGATAGATAGTTGGTATGATCATAATTTAGGTGGTGAAGTTTTTACTGGAAATGGTAAAAATATTAAAGATGCAGAATTTTGGTTTCTTCGTGAATCTATTATAAAAGATACTGGTAAAGTTAAAACAGATTTAGCTAATGAAGTAGTTGCCGCGCATAATAGAGGTGAAAGTACACAGAAGATAATTGAAATAGTTCACTCTCGAGGTAGAGAGATGATGACAAATGGTAAACCTGAAAATTTCAATAGAGTTTTAGAAGCTAATAGATTGAGAAGACAATTCCATTTAAACGCTATAAAGCATGTAATTGAAAATCACGCTGACTATGATTTAACATTACAAGAGGCTGTGCAGGCAGCGCTAAGACATGTTAGGCGGCATACTAATATTACAAACGGATCTTTAAAAGGTACAGCAACAATAACCGCGGGAAGTATAGAGGTTGGAATACCTGTTGGCGAAAAAATAGAGTCTCCAACTCATTTAGGCACGATGTATCACTCTGAGCACCAATTACAATTACAGAATTTTGCTTATACTTTCTTTGATTCTCTTGGTAGAAATTGGAATGGAAAAAAGTTTAATACTAAAAAGTTTAATAAAGAGATGGATGTTTTAAATGAATTGTTTGAACAATCTACGCCTCTTAAACAAGATCAAATAATATATGACTCACGTTTATTTGGCGGTAGAACTACTTATTTAAAAACTTTTGGAAATAAAAATCTTGGAGAAGTTTCTTCTATATTAAATATATTATATCGACCTGGAGTTGCTGAAACTATGGTTGATTTTAAAAGTGAAGTACCACAAACTATAGCGGAAACTATACTTGAAAATTATACTAAAAAACAACTTGACGTTTTATTAAAATTGTCAAGTAAACTTGGTGAACCTAACGCTCTACACCATACGCTATCTTCAAAAAACACAACTGGTAGTAGAAAGTTAAAAGTTGAAAAAGCAAAACCAATAGAGAATATTGTAGGTAAAGGATCAACTAAAGGGTTGGGATCTGATAAATTAGATAGACTTGCTAAAGCAATTGACAAAGCTGTGGCTGAAGGTAGAAAAAGAAACAAGAAAGCAAGGGGTATGTCTACTTTTGATTTTGACGAGACTGTAGGTATAAGTGAAAATTATATTATAGCAACTAAAGGAAAAGAAACTAGAAAAATAGCATCTCATGAATGGCCTGTTATAGGAGAAAAGTTGAAAAATGAAGGTTGGAAAATGGATTTCACTGATTTCAATAAAGTTACAAAAGGAAAACCAGGACCTTTAATGGAAAAGCTTAAAAATCAAATTAAAAAGTTTGGTAATGAAAATGTTTTTATATTAACAGCTAGAGCTAAAGAGAGCGCCCCAGCAATTTATGAGTGGTTAAAAAGTGAAGGAGTTGATATACCATTAAAAAATATTACTGGATTAGGTAATAGTACTGGTGAAGCAAAAGCAATGTGGATGTTAGAGAAGTTTGCGGAGGGATATAACGATATGTATTTTGTAGATGATGCAATTCAAAATGTTAAGGAGGTTAAGCATGTTTTAGATCAATTGGATGTTAGGTCTAAGGTTGTTCAAGTTCAAGATGTAAACAAGTTAGATTCTCCTGATACCTACGGAGGAGTACTAGCATCTACAAAACTTAGATCAGAATACGAAAAAACCATAGCTAAACATAGACCTGATTTAGTTAAAGAAGGTTTGGTTTCTAGAACAGTCGACGATATGTTCGATTTTATAGATACTTTAAATGTCCCAGCAAATAAGAAGAAAAAGTACGAGCAAATAACTACTAAATGGTTAGCTACAAGTAATATAAAATTAAAAGAGGATGCTTATAAACTAAAGCAAGCAGTGGAAATAGCTGAGAAATATAAAGAAGATATATTTTCTTACAGAAATCCTAATGAACTTATAGAAAAGTATGCTGGTAAAATTAAAAAGAAACCTCTTGACCCAAATAAAACAAAGGAATTTACTTTTTCAGGAGAACACAAAGAAAGAGGTATTACTGTTTATGAAGTTCAAAATACAAAAGAAGGTCAACAAGCTGTTAGAGATATAATAGATACTCATTGGGGTAAAGATTCTAACCCATGGTGTATTACACAAACGAGTAAACTTGATACTGGTTTTGGCGAGTTCAAAACACGTCAAAAAGCAGAATCATTTGCTCAGAAGAAACGAAAAGAAGGCGCTGTTGTTACTATAAAAAAGCGTAAAGAACCTGGTAAAGAAGGTTTTTATTATGAGGTTAATTATGAAAATAGATCAAAAGAGGGTAAACTAACGGATGATGCTTGGCATAATTGGACAGCTTACGAGAAAGGACCAAAAAGAATAATTTTTCAAGACGGTAAATTGTCATCTTTTTATGCGAACAGACAATACTGGGATAGAATGGATAATGCTACAGATGGACCTACTATAAGTGTTAAAGAAGGCAGAGTCACGAAGAAAGTAGAACTTGTAGATATGGGTGGCGGTAAAATTGAAGAGTCTACTAGGGAAACTAGAACAGTTAGCAAAGACAAGAAAACCGTTACAACAGAAATTTTTGCAGAATCACAAGATGGTTATATTGAAGGTACTAAAATTGTAGAAAATAGAGTTAATGGCAAAACAGTTAAGTCTACAAGATATAATCCTAAGGGTGGAATTGTTGAAATAAAAGAGTTTAATAAAAACGGAAAAGCCACAGCTTCATATAATTTCTTTCCAGATGGTAAAATGAGTGCTGTTAATAATTGGGGTCAACCTTTTGGAGATATGAGTATTAATGATGTCGTTATGAAGAAAGGAGACGTGTTAAACCATCAACACACTGAAGGTGATATTGCTTATATGTATGGAAGAGTTAAATTAAACAATCAAGTAACAGAAATAGGGTGGAAAGTAGCAGAAAAGAATTCTGACTTAAAGAACGTTATAAAAACAGTTGATGGTAAGGTAAGATTAGATCTTAAGAAAGTTTTAAAGTTAGATCCTGACGCTAAAGGATTACCTAAAGATTTTGCTAAACCACAAGTTAGAAAGGGGATGCAAAATCTTAAACCTGTTAAAAAAGTATTAGATCAATTAGATATTAAATCTGATGTGCAACAAGCGTTAGCTAGTGAAAGATTAGATATTGATATTAACACGATAATGGAACACTCTTTAGGTGTTGAATCTGGAAAAAGGTTTTCTAAAGCTGAAGGTAAAGTTAGAGGTAAAGATATTAAGAGACGAAGAATAATAATGCCTGATTCTGCCGCTGATATGGAATTGTTAATAGAACCATTATTAGGTAAAGGTAAAAAAGGTATAGCAAACAAAAAATGGTTTGAGAAGAATTTTTATAAACCATGGGAAAGAGGTGTTAATGATTTAAACACAGCTAGACAAACTATACTTAATGACTATATGTCTTTACGTAAACAAAATAAAGATGTAACTAAACAACTTGATAAAGCTGTTGAAGGAACAAACTTTACAGTAGATCAAGCTATGAGGGTTTATATTTGGAACAAGAATGGTTTTAAAATTCCTGATTTAGTTCCAACAACAGAAGCAAAGTTAATTGAGCATATTAAGAATAATCCTAAATTACAATCTTATGCTGATAGAGTCGCTACGTTAACCAAAATAGAAACTGGACTTAAAAAACCAAGCGCTGAATGGTGGGCGGAAACATTAGCGTCTGAAGTTAGTGAGACTGGTAGAACTGTTGATAGACAAAAATATATTGCAGATTGGATAGAGGCTAAGAATGAAATATTTTCCGAGACTAATTTAAATAAAATGGAGTCACGATTAGGTAGTAGGTGGAGATCAGATATAGAAGATATGCTTAATAGAATGGAGACAGGTAGAACAAGAGGTAGAGACATGGGTAGAATTGGTAATAAAGTAATGAATTACTTAAATGGATCTGTTGGTGCTATTATGAATCTAAATACTAGATCAGCTACACTGCAGTTAATTTCTTCTGTCAACTTTATTAATCACGCAGAAAATAATCCGCTTGCGGCAGCTAGAGCTTTTGCTAATCAACCTCAATATTGGAAAGATTTTATGAAAATAATGAATTCTGATATGTTAGTACAAAGACGTCAAGGTTTAAAAATAAATGTTACTGAAGCTGAATTAGCTGCTGCAGTTGATGGTAAAGGAAATAAAGCAAAAAAAGCTTTAGCTTGGATATTAAAACAAGGTTATATCCCAACAAAGGTTGCGGATAGTTTTGCTATTGCATCTGGTGGAGCTACATATCTTCGTAATAGAATTAGAATGTATGAAAAACAAGGTTTAGAAACTAAAGAAGCTGAATCAAAAGCTTGGTTAGATTTCCAGGCTATAGCTGAAAAAACACAGCAGTCGTCAAGAGCTGATTTATTATCTAGACAACAAACATCGTTTGAGGGTAGGTTAATACTACCATTCGCAAACACGCCTTTACAGATGAATAGGATAATGATGAAAGAGATGTTGGATTTATCTAAAGGTAGATATAAAGGTAGTTTTGGAGAAAATTCTTTTACAAATAAAATGAGTAAAATAGCTTATTATGGAGCTATACAATCTTTAATATTTGCAGGGTTACAATCTGGATTATTCGCTTTAATGGCTAATGGTGGAGATGATAAAATTATAGCTCAAAAGAAAATTAGAACTGTAAACACCATGACTGATTCGTTCCTAAGAGGTATGGGTGTACAAGGAGCAATTGCAGCTGGAGTCAAAAACGCTGTATTAAAATTCTTAGAACAAAATGAAAAAGGTTATAATGCTGATTATAATGAGGTTGGTGAGGCTTTATTAAATATATCACCTACTATAGGTTCTAAGTTTAGTAAATTAGATCAAACTGGCAACACTTTTAAATATAATAAAAAAGAAATACTAAAAAAAGGATTAAGTTTAGATAACACGAAGGGTATAGAAGCTAGCGCACAAACTATAGAGGCTATTATGAATATACCTATACATAGGGTTGTCCGTAAAACGCAAAATATACAAGATGCTTTAGATAAAAAGAATGAAGATTGGCAAAGGTTAATGATGCTATTAGGTTGGAGCAAATGGGATGTTGGAATAATAGACAAAAAGAAAAAGAAAAAGAAAAAGAAAAAGATTAAAATAAAATATTTATAGATAACGAAACTAAGAATAAGAAAAATTAAGTGATTATATAACAATGATAGTAACAACACCCCCAGAATGCAAATTATGCAATCAAGAAGTAGCACTAATGCAAAAAGATATAGAAATGCTGAGAA
>Ga0208793_1000320_pt1 | contig 33420 bp, 49 predicted proteins | sample 17_taG_FD_184092 | JGI IMG/M metagenome (GOLD analysis project Ga0208793, IMG submission 184092) | Marine viral communities from the Subarctic Pacific Ocean - 17_ETSP_OMZ_AT15314 metaG (SPAdes) (version 2) | ecosystem: Environmental > Aquatic > Marine > Oceanic | place: Pacific Ocean | collected... | reverse complement strand
CTACCTCAAGTTGGTGATTTAGCCGCTATGGGCGGGGGTGCTTTTCCGGCTGCTCCTCAGATGGAAAGCGTTTTGGACCGTGCGGCGCGTAAGGATGATATGTCTGGCGCCCGTCAATTGGTTCAGCGCGGCTTTGGCGCTGGCATGACGCCAATGGAACAGCTTGAGGCTCGCACTGGTCGTGAGTATGCGCCATTAGGCACATCCGACATTCCTAGCGTTGGCGCTGCACTTCAGGGCGCACTAAACGCTGCTGGGCGCGGCACTTCTCAGAAGCTGCTGGACAGAATTAATGCTGGCGGCACTCCTCAGTATGACAATACAGGCCAGATTGTTGGCGTTTATACGCCGGACAGCGGATTATTTGGTGCCACTACTTACTTTGGCCGACCTGAGTACCGTGACCCTGCGCGTGAGCGGGAAGTTGCCCGTCAGTCTGGCGCGAGCACGCTTCCTGAGTCTGTTCTCAAGATTACCGACCCGAATTACGACTTTGGTGACGATGACGATGCTGCCAATTCATTCTTGCGCCGCTTGGTTCAGGGAAATCTTTTTGAGAAGGGGGGAGAGACACCCACCCCTTTTAGAGCTGGTGGCGGTGTAGGCCGTCAAGATTATCAGGGCGGCACTATGCCTGGCGTTACTGGAAATGTGTCTGGCAGTACGACTTCTGATGCAGCATCTAGCCGAGCCACTGAGGGTGTAAATAGCGGCACTGGACGTTCTTTCTCCGGCGCTGATTTGTACAGCAACCAGAACATGGCGCAGGACAATGTGCAGTCTGTGATGGCTGCCCCTGCATCTCAGCCGCAAAACACTGTAAATGGTGGCCAGCTTGGCTCTCAGTCACCAGATGTTGTGCCTGCCACCGTTTCTGAAGGAGAGTTTTTGAACCCGCTTCAGCCTACAGCTCAACAGCCTCAGAATATTCGTGAGCGCATTGCTTCTGTCGCGGATACTTCTACACCGACCATGGGAAATCTTTTGAGTGATTTGTTTAACTTTAGTTCCGACCCGAATGCGATGAGTGACTTAGAGCGCACACAGCTAGAGGTTCGCGCGGCAAAGGCGGCTCGTGGTGAAGATTACTATGGGCAGAACTTAACGCCGTCACTTGAGCAGGCATATAGCCAGGCTGGCATAGCGGCAGCCCCCGCTCCTGCCGGGGCTCTTCAAAGAGGGGTTTCTGGTGGTCAGCGTGTAAGTGTTCCTGTTGCGGCTCAGTATTTAAGCCCTCAACAGGTGGCAGCGGGCAAACAGGCTGGTGTTCAGATGAGGGGTGAGCTGCTTGGTTTGGGTGGTCGATATAATTAGGTAGATGAGCAATCAATTTGATATACCTCTTGAATTCCTTACTGACGATGAAATAGCAGAGCTTAGTAAGGTAGTAGGGCGATTAGATGAGGTGTCTAAAAGGGACGAGTCGCAGGGCGACTTCATGTCTTTTGTTAAGCAAGTTTGGCCTACTTTTGTAGAGGGTAATCATCACAAGATATACGCAGACAAGCTTCAGAAGGTTGCTGAGGGGAAAATAAAGCGTTTAATTGTGAATATGCCGCCCCGGCATACTAAGTCTGAGTTTGCCAGTTATCTGTTTCCTTCGTGGTTAATGGGTAGGAAGCCCGATACCAAGATTATTCAAGCGACACACACGGCTGAGTTGGCTGTGGGTTTTGGTCGTAAGGTTAAGAACCTCATTGACAGTGAGGTGTACCGCGATGTTTTTCCTGACTTGGCTTTGGCGTCTGATGCCAAGGCTTCAGGGCGTTGGAGTACAAGTAAAGGTGGGGAATATTATGCCGTGGGTGTTGGTGGCGCGTTGGCTGGTCGTGGTGCTGATTTGTGTATTATTGATGACCCTGTTTCTGAACAAGATGCGTTATCACCCACAGCCCTTGATAATATTTACGAGTGGTACACTTCAGGCCCCCGACAGCGCCTCCAGCCGGGAGGCTCAATAATTATCGTTATGACGCGGTGGAGTATCCGCGACTTGACGGCGAAGGTTTTACAGAAGCAGGCCGAGGGTGGCGCCGACCAGTGGGAGGTCGTTGAGTTTCCTGCCATTTTCCCTGATAACGACAAGGTTCTATGGCCTGAATATTGGAAAAAAGAGGAGTTAGAGTCTGTAAAGGCCTCTATTCCTGTAGCTAAATGGAACGCGCAGTATTTGCAGAACCCCACTGCTGAAGAGGGCGCGATTATTAAGAGGGAATGGTGGAATGTATGGGATAGCGATAGCCCCCCAGCTTGCTCCTACATCATACAGTCGTATGACACCGCATTCTCTCAGTCAGAGAGAGCTGACTTTTCTGCCATTACTACTTGGGGTATTTTTGACCCTGGCGATGGAGATGGGGAGGCCATCATACTCTTGGATGCCCAGCGAGGTAGATGGGATTTTCCAGAGCTCAAGGAGCAAGCGCTCGAGTTATATGATGAGTTCGACCCCGACATGGTTCTGGTTGAACAGAAAGCTTCCGGCACTCCTTTAACGCAGGAATTACGGCGCATGGGCATTCCTGTGACGCCGTTTACGCCGTCTCGTGGCGCCGATAAATTTACCCGCATGAATGCCTGTGCACCTGTGTTCGAATCTGGTATGGTGTATAGGCCTGATATGAACTTCGCTGAAGAAGTCGTTGAGGAATGTGCCGCCTTTCCTAACGGCGAGCATGATGACTTGGCGGATTCGATGACACAGGCTATACTAAGGTTCAGGCAGGGTGGGTTTATTGTTGCTCCCACTGATTATGATGAAGATGATTACAGAGAGTTTCGTAGGAAACGGGAGTATTACTAATGGCTGGATGTGGTTCAAAACCTAAGAAGATGGAAAAGGGCGGCCCTACCGCTCCCATCATGTCTGATGAAGTAAAAGAGATTCGCAAGAGAAAGCGCAAAGAGCGCAATGCTAGTACAGAGCAAACTGAAATGCCTTCAAAGAAAATGCGCGAAGCTATGGCTAAAGGCTATAAAAATGGCGGCTGTGTGATGTCTGGGCGCGGCGGTAAATTCAAGGGGATTTCGTAATGGGTAAAGAAACTACAACTCAGCGAGTGGGTCAGCTTGCAATGAATAAGCGGGCTCCCCATGTGAAAATAGGCGGAAAGCATAAAGGAATTCGTTTTACCGTGGACAAAGACGGTAATGTTGTTCGTCACTACAAAGACGGCGGCGCTGTCTGTCGTGGCATGGGCGCTGCAATGGGTGGCGGCAAATTTGTAGGAGTTAAGTAAGATGCCTAAGAATCAATATTTAACAGCTATGGAAAAGGCCCTTTTGCAGATTGATAACCCTCAGACCAGAGCCCGCGCCCGTAAGGCCGAGTTAGCTCGCAAACGCGCTGGATTAAAGGTTGCTCAAGATGTAGAAGATATCAAGGCTGGCCGCAGAAACCCGATTATCGAGATTTTTGAAAATATGGCTGGCAAGTATGAAGATGGTGGCGAGGCTAAGAACAAGCCCGGCTCTACTTTTAAGCCTATGGATATGGGTGGCGACATTCTTAATTCATACCTTGAGGGCATTGGCAACAGCAAGGATACCACTGTTAAGGGCGGTGCCAGAAAGCCGAAGCCGAAGAAAATGGCAAAAGGTGGTCATGTTTCTCCTCGTAAGGCGCAGGGCATGATGTATGGCGGCCAGGTTCGAAAGAAGAAGTAATGGAAAAGATTGACGGCCTTACACTGAAGCAGATTATGGTAAAGGGGACGACACAGGGTGTGTCTAGCCTTACCAATGCTCAGTACGATGCGTTCAACAAGGGCAACGCAAACATTAAGGCTGGTGTTCCAAACTTCAGCAAGAAGCCTCGTAAGTACGCTTCTGGCGGCGCGGTTCGTGGTTATGGTGCCGCGACCTCTGGCACAAATTTTAAGGGGATTTTCTAATGATTAGACAAGCTCCAAAGGCTGTGCGGAAAAGCAAAGGACCCAAATTACGTTATGAAGGTGGTAAGTTAGGGGACGCTCCTGACGCTGACGCTTTATTCTTGCAGCTAAGGCGTTTGCAGAGCGGTGATAATACGCTTTATCTTGACCCAGATGCTGAGGCAATAGAAAAAAGCCTTCGCGGCAAAAGGGTTGAGAAAATGAAAAATGGTGGCGCTGTGCTTTCTGGGCGTGGCGGTAAGTTTAAGGGGATTTTCTGATGTCTGTTATCCGCATTGAAATCGACATGAATAGCATTGAGGACATGATTCCCGGCTACGGCGATGGGGATGATGACAACTTCGTGTGCCCTGTTGCTACGCAGGATGAGAATATAAACGAAGAAAATAAACAGGCTGCTGTGGACGAGTATTCTTATGGACCAACAACTGCGACTTGGGAAAACAAGAACGCTCGTTGCGGTACTTGCCAATACTTTAATCTTCAGTCGTCTATGTTGAATTGTATCTCTGAGGGATTAGGCTTGGAGGAAGGTGTGGGCTATTGTGATAAGTTGCACTTTGCTTGCTCTATGGAGAAGATTTGCAATATGTGGGAACTAGGCGTTCCTAAAACAGATGGTGATTTAGAGGACTATCCTTCTGACATGGGCAACCAGAGGGATATTCTATAATGAGGTTGGGACGGATATTTGTAGACAAGGGCAATGCCCTTCGTCCTTGTCCTGGCGCGAGTTTTACCTCCAATCCACGCGCCGCATTGTCCGTTCCAACGCTTTTAAAGGGGTAAGAGATGGCTATTGAAAAGGGTATCGGTTCTGGTGGTGATAACATCATCCCTATGAACCCAGAAGAGCAAATCGACATTGTTGAAATGGCAGCAGAGCCAGGTCAAATAACAATGGATGATGGCTCTGTTCTATTGGGTGATATCTCAGAAGAAATGATGATGACTGAGGTGCCAATAGAAATTCCTTTCGATGCCAACTTGGCAGACTACATGGATGAGTCTGATGCCACCGCGATTGCTTCTGACTTGGTAGGCGATATCGAAGATGATATGAGCTCTCGTCAAGATTGGGAAGATACTTACAAGAATGGTATTGAGCTTCTTGGCATGAAGTACGAAGAGCGCTCTCAGCCGTTTGAAGGTGCCTCTGGCGTTGTGCATCCTTTGCTTGCTGAGTCTGTTACTCAGTTCCAAGCGCAGGCTTATCGTGAGTTATTGCCTGCTGGCGGTCCCGTCCGCACACAAATTATTGGTGATGAGAATAGAGATGTTTTGGCGCAAGCTGAGCGCGTCAAGAATTACATGAATTACCAGATTACTTACGAGATGGAAGAGTATGACCCTGAGTTAGACCAGATGCTGTTCTATCTTCCGCTAATAGGCAGTACCTTTAAGAAGGTTTACTTTGACCCGTTGTTACAAAGAGCGGTGTCCAAGTTTGTGCACGCTGAAGATTTAGTCGTTCCCTATTCAGCCACAGACTTGGCATCCGCCAATCGCATTACGCACATCGTAAAGATGAACAAGAATGAGGTTCGCAAGCTTCAGCTTACAGGTTTCTATTCTGACATTGATTTGCCAGGCGATGGTTATTCCGAAGAAGATTACTCAGAAGTCCAAGAGACTATTGATGACGTTCAGGGCATTTCTCCTACTGGAGACAATGAGGACATTACGTTGTACGAAGTGCATACAAACTTAGACCTTCCTGGGTTTGAAGATTTGGATGCAGAGAACGAAGAAACAGGCTTACAGCTTCCTTACATTGTTACTATCTGCGAGAAAAACGGTAAGGTCTTGTCAATTCGCCGTAACTATGAGCAGACTGACCCGCTTCGCCGCGCCAAGCCTTATTTTGTTCATTACAAGTTTCTTCCCGGTCTTGGCTTCTATGGCTTTGGTCTAACGCATATGATTGGCGGCTTATCGCAGGCAGCCACAAGCCTTTTGAGACAGCTTATTGATGCTGGTACGCTGTCCAACCTTCCGGCAGGATTTAAAGCGCGTGGTGCTCGTATTCGTGACGAAGATGAGCCACTAAATCCCGGTGAATTCCGAGATATTGATGTTGCTGGCATGGATATTCGTCAGTCACTGATGACCCTGCCATTTAAAGAGCCCTCACAGACGCTGTACTCGCTTCTGGGTACGCTTGTTGACTCAGGACGTAGGTTTGCGTCTATGGCCGATATGAAGGTGGCTGAGATGGGCGGAGAGACGCCTGTAGGCACCACTATGGCTATTATGGAGCGCGGCACAAAAGTCATGTCCGCCATTCATAAGCGTTTGCACTATTCTCAGAAGGTTGAGTTTAAGCTACTGGCCAATGTTTTCGGCAAGTTTATGGCGCCTATGTATCCGTATGCAGTTCCTGGCGCTCCTCCAGAAATCAAGACGACAGACTTTGATGACCGCATTGATGTCTTGCCAGTTTCAGACCCGAACATTTTCTCTATGTCTCAGCGCATTGCTTTGGCACAGACAGAATTGCAGTTGGTTCAGTCTAATCCTGAAATCCATGGAAATGAGCGCGGCCTATATCAAGCGTACAGAAAAATGTATGAAGCGTTAGGAGTTACCAATGTTGATTCCATACTCCCTCCACCACCTCAGCCACAACCTACTAATCCGGCTAAGGAGAATCAAGAGGCTATGCGAGGCAAGTCTTTACAGGCTTTCCCAACACAGAATCATCAGGCGCATATCGAAGCGCACCTCGCTATTATTGCAACACCTGTGGCACAGGCTAACGCAGCTATAGTGATGACCTTGCAGGGTCATATTCAAGAACATCTTGGATTTATGGCTGAGCAGATGGCTCAAGAAGAAGTTACTTCAGGCCTAACTCAAGAACAAATGATGCAGTTGCAGGCCTCTCCAGAAGGCATGCAAGCATTGCAAGACGACATTGCTTCTCGTGCTGCTGAGCTTGTTGGAGAGCTAACAGAGCAATATGCACAGGCGGTGGCCCCACCACAACAGCAAGACCCTCTAGTGGCCATTCGCCAGCAGGAGCTTGCTTTACGCGGCGCTGACATACAGCGCAGAGCTAAAGAGGCTGAAGATAGAGCCCAGCTTGACCGCGAAAAGGAAATGAATGACCAGATGGAAGCTTCGGCCCGCATTAGCATTCAAAAAGAAGCTCTGGACGAAAAAACCAGAGTTGCAGAGGAGCGCATTCAAACTCAGCGCGATATTGCAGCGTTAAACAACATGTCAAAGGGGCAATAAATGTCAGCAAGTTCACTAAACCGCAAAGTTGCAGAGATAGAAAAAGCCAAGAAAGTGGAGCGTAGAAATGCCGCTATTAAAAGGTACGAGTCAGAAAACGATATCGTCAAACATATCGAAGTTGAGGAGCGAGGGGTACCCGCAGAGACAATCAGTAGCGATAGCCCTGAACCAATCAAAGCCGAAGCCCCAAAGGCAAAGCCCAAAAAAGCAGCCAAAAAAGCCAGTAGCGCTAAAAAAGGGTGGAGTAGTAAAAGGGTTCTCTCCGATAGCTAGGCCACAAAGATTTCAAGGTGTTTTCTAATGAGCGCGGAAGAAGTGGCCCGTAAAATGCTGGAATTACGCATCCTGCCACGATTTATGATGTTTTGCATGACAGGTGTTTACATTAGATGTATTGAATGGGCGTTGTCTCAGCCAGATTTATCTACACAGCAGAGTGCGTTGATAAGCGTAGTTACTGGTGCAATGACAGGTTCATTGGCAGTATGGCTAAATTCAGAGAAGTAAATGGCGGCAAAGCTAAGTGAGAACACTGAGGTAGCACTACCGTTACGCAACATTATTAGTATGGTTGCGGCGGCTAGTCTAGCAACGTGGGCTTACTTTGGTTTGATTGAAAGACTAAACACACTAGAAACTAACCAGACAATGATGCAGTCTGACTTGGAACAGAACACAGAGTTTCGCATCAAATGGCCTCGCGGCGAGATGGGTAGCTTGCCCGCAGATAGCGAACAGTTCATGCTGATAGAACACATCGCCACTGAGCTAGAGAAGTTGCAAACAGAGATTGAAGAAGGTCGCGCGCCGTATGACCAGCAGCAGAAACTTACATTAGAGTTTTACGAGAAGCGTATTAGTGGCCTAGAGGAAAATTTAGAGAAGTTGCGGAACGGTAGCCATGATTGAACTTACTTTTGTTTTATTGTTGGTTATAGGCGGTGAAAGGGCAGAATACACGCCGTACACTTCCTTGTCTGAATGCCTATCTACTAGACGTAAAATAGAAAGAAATATAGGGCGTTATCAAAACGACTTTAACAAGCGATGGACTTGTAAAGAGATGACGGTTAAAATGCAAGACGGGGCTATATTAGAAATAATTAAGTAGTTGGAGGGTTTGTTTGGAGTAGAAAATGGACCCAGCATCCGCCATAGCCATAGCAACAGCAAGCTTTTCCGCCCTTAAAAAGGGCTTTTCTATTTCCAAAGATGTCTACGCTATGGCTGGGGACATCGGCAAGTTTATGGACGCTATAGACTCCATAAAAAGCAATCACAAAGAACAAAAGAAAAAGTACGGCAGTGTTGGAGAGGAGGCTCTTCAGACATTTGTTGCCAATAGAAAAGCTCAAGACATGGAGAATGAGCTTAGAAACTTTCTGATTGCAACTTACGGTCTTAATGCCTGGCAGGACGTTCTCAAGATACAAGCTCAGATAAGAAAAGAAAGGTTAGCCATGCGAGAAGAGAGGCGGCGCCAAATAAAACAGGCTATAGAAATATCTTTCATAGCTCTTGTAGCCATAATAGGTTTACTTGCTGTATATTTATTTGCTATGTACTTAAAAGGGTAGGAGGTTCACATGCTACAAGCTTTGATAGGCCCAGCCACTGAAATAATTGGTAAATTTGTCGAGGACAAAGACCAAAAGAACAAGTTGGCGCATGAAATCGCCACTATGGCAGAAAAACATGCTCAAGAGCTGGCAAAAGGCCAAATGGCTATTAACGCTGAAGAGGCAAAACACCGAAACATCTTTGTAGCTGGCTGGAGGCCGTTTATTGGCTGGACCTGTGGCGTTGCATTATTCGCGCATTTTATTTTATTTCCGTCAGCCGATGTGATTGCCGCGTATCTTGGATATGATGCAGTTTCTTACCCTGCCTTTGATATGGACAGCTTAATGACTATATTATTAGGAATGTTAGGGCTAGGGGGTATGCGGTCTTTTGAAAAGTATAAAAAACTTACGAAGTAATCCGCGCCTGGAGGGGTCATGGACGTAATAGCACTTTCCGAACATTTGTTAAAGAACATCCGACAGCAGAAGGATGACTATGCAACTATGCTGTCGAATGGTGCGGTAGAGAATATGGAAAACTACCGCTTTATAGTGGGTCAAATACGCGGTCTGACTTATTGTGAAGATGAAATTAGGGCCGCGATGAAAGGTGTCATTGAAGATGGCTAAGAAACTATTCGTACCTGATAGGGTTACGGCAAATATGAAGTCTGACGCGCCGCAGACGCAAATCCCAAAGGCGGTAGAAAAAGCTCTTCCACAAGACGAAGAGAACAAAAACACACAGAACCCATCTGAAATGGACGGCTCTGCTTTAGAGAGGTTGCCACAGCCAGTGGGCTATCGACTTCTTGTAATCCCATATTACCCACCAGCAAAGACGAAGGGCGGAATCTACATTCCTGATGCAACTCGTGACAGAGAAGCATTTGCTACTGTTGCTGCGTATGTCGTTAAAGTGGGCCCAGACGCATACAAAGACAAGGATAAGTTTCCTTCAGGCGAGTGGTGTGGTGAAAAATCATGGGTACTTATGGGCAGATATGCTGGAAATAGGTTCAAAGTGGACGGTCTTGAGGTAAGGCTCATAAATGACGATAACATTATCGCCACTATACTTGACCCATCAGATATCTCATATGTATAAATATATTGGAGGCATATTATGAGTATTGAAGAAATGCAAGAAGCAGAAGAAACTCTAACATTTGATGTTGATGAATCGGATGATTTGTCCTCTGCAAAGTCAGAAGATAAACCCGAACAATTGTTAGATGTTTCTAATGACTCAGGGGCATCAGACGATGGCGCCTCTGATGATGATTTGGAAAACTACAGCGGTAATGTGCAGAAGCGCATTAACCAATTAACTGCAAAGCGAAAGCAGGCTATTGAAGAAGCGCAAGCCGCCTATCAATACGCTCAGCAAATGGCTCAAGAAAATGAGCATATTAAACAGCAGTTATCCCAGCAGCAGCAGGGTTATATTAACGAATATGGCACCCGTGTAGAATCTCAGCATGAACAGGCCAAAAGACTTCTAAAAGAAGCTCGTGATATTGGCGACATCGACAAAGAGATGGAGGCTCAGGACCTTCTTGCTCGCTTAGCTATTGAAAGAGAGCGTGTGCGGGTTCAAAAGACCCGTCAAGAGCAAGTTACAGAGCAGCCAGTTCAACAGGCACAGCAAGCGGCTCCACAGAGGGCGCAAGCTCAACCGTTGGACCAGAAGCTGGTTAGCTGGATGGAAAAGAATGATAGCTGGTTTAACAAGGATATGGTGATGACAAGTGGTGCAAAGGCCATTCACGATACTCTTGTTGGGGCCGAGGGCTTTGACCCAACCAGTGATGATTATTATGCGGAAATTGATAAGCGTATGCGTAAAGAGTTTCCTCACAAGTTTCAGTCGCAGCGGCAAAACGCCCAAGCTGTTGCGCCTGCGTCCTCTGGACGGTCTGTAAAATCAGGGCGGAAAAAGACGGTGGAATTATCCCCAGGACAAGTGGCTTTCGCCAAGAAGATGAATATTCCTCTTGAGCGGTATGCAAGAGAAGTCGCTAAACTAGACTCAAGGAGTTCATAATGGTAGACCGCACAAGCCGGGATTCGCAAACCCGTGAAAAAACAGCGAGAGTAGATGCTTGGCGCCCACCATCAACCCTTGAAGCACCAGAGGCCCCTGTGGGCTTTAAACACCGCTGGATTCGTGAGTCCGTAATGGAATACGATGACCGCAACAACGTCCATAAGCGCCGCCGTGAAGGTTGGGAGCTTGTACGGGCGGAAGATTACCCTGATTTTGATGCACCTGTCATTGATGAAGGAAAGAACGCTGGCGTAATCGGCGTAGGTGGTTTGGTTCTTGCCAGAATACCTGAAGAGATTGTGGAACAGCGTGATGCACATTACCGTAGTGTCACAGAAAATCAAATGGAAGCTGTAGATAGAGACTGGATGCGTGAGTCCAATGCGGCCATGCCCAAGCTAAATCCGCAGCGTTCAAGTCAAGTAACTTTTGGCTCAAGAGGCCAAAAATAAACTCGTAAGGAGAGTTCAAAATGGCAAATAAAGATGCTGCCTTTGGTCTGCGCCCAGCGCGGATGATGAACGGCTCAGCCTTTATGAACCAACAGAACCGCTATCGTATCGCTTCTGGCGCTACAACTGCAATTTTCCAAGGCGACCTAGTGGAAACACTGACTGCCGGAACAATTGGGGTTAAAGCCGCAGGCGAAACCGATGCTGCTCTGGGTGTGTTCAACGGCTGTCGTTACACTGACCCAACCACGAAAAAGGAAACTTTTTCAAACTTCTACCCTGGCTCAATTGCTGCTTCTGACATTGAAGCATTCGTAATTGACGCACCAGACGTAGTTTATGAAATCCAGGCTGACGCTGCAATGCCAGTAACAGACCTGTTCGGTAACTTTGACATTGTTGTTGGCACAGGCGACACAAATTCAGGGCTTTCACGCACTGAAATTGGTGTTTCAACTGGTGCGACCACTGCAACACTGCCTCTGAAAGCGATTGATATTTCGCAAGACCCAGAGAACAGTGACACTGGCTCAGCTAACACAAACGTCATGGTTGTTATCAATAATCATTTGCTGTCTGCTGGCACAGTTGGCTTGGCATAAGGGGACTAGATAATGGCTATTTCAAGAGCACAGCTAGTTAAAGAACTAGAGCCAGGCCTGAACGCCCTGTTCGGCATGGAATATGACCGCTATGACGCGGAACACGCTGAAATTTACGACACCGAATCATCAGACCGTGCGTTTGAAGAGGAAGTAATGCTCGTAGGTTTTGGAAACGCCCAAACCAAACAAGAAGGTGCAGGCGTATCTTTCGACAGCGCTTCAGAAGCATACACAGCACGTTACAGCCATGAGACTATCTCATTGGCATTCGCGCTGACTGAAGAAGCAATGGAAGATAACCTGTATGACCGTCTTGGTGCACGTTACACACGCGCACTGGCACGTTCAATGGCACACACCAAGCAAGTTAAAGCTGCCGCAACGCTGAACAATGCGTTTGACAGCAGCTTCGCTGGTGGCGATGGCAAAGAGCTTTGTGCAACTGACCACCCGCTTGCTGGTGGTGGCACATTCCGCAACGAGCCATCAACTGCTGCTGACCTCAACGAAACTTCACTTGAGAATGCTCTGATTGACATCTCAACTTTCGTTGACGAGCGTAACTTGATTATCGCCCTGCGCGGTACCAAGCTTATCGTTCCACCACAGCTTCAGTTTGTTGCTGACCGTCTGCTGGAATCTACACTGCGTGTAGGTACCGCCGACAACGATGTGAACGCTATCCGCAACATGGGTATGCTGCCAGAGGGTTACACTGTTAACCACTTCTTGACAGACCCAGATGCGTTCTTCATCAAGACAGACGCTCCAAACGGCTTCAAGCACTTTGAGCGTACTCCAATGACCACAGGCATGGAAGCTGACTTCGACTCAGGTAACATGCGGTTTAAAGCTCGTGAGCGTTATAGCTTCGGTTATTCTGACCCACGCGCAGTGTTCGGTTCACCGGGCGCCTAAAGAACCCCTCCCTTGTTTTCGTACTTGGGACGTAAGGGCGGCTTCACAGCCGCCCTTTTTTATTATATACTTAGCTATCCCTGACAGTCGCATGGTGCGGCTGACACTAGCCACGACAGGAGATAATCATGGCTCGCACAACTTTTTCAGGTCCAGTTAAGTCAAACACTGCTTTCTGGGCAAACCCAATCCTTTTTGCAGACCTACCTACTGCCTCAGCAGACAACGAAGGGTACATTTATTATGTATCAAATGCGTTGAAAGCTTCTGAGACAGCAACAAACGGTACAGGCAACATTGTGTTTTCTGACGGTTCTAACTGGATTCGCGTAGACACAGGCGCAACCGCCGCTGCTTAATAGGAGGCTATTATGGCTGGTCCAGTAAAAGCCTTTAATTTCGACCAAGGCGATACCGCCGCTGTAGTCGGCGCCGCACGTTCTCGTGTCCGTCAGGTCGTTATATATGCCGCTGCTGCGGGTGCATTGACTATAAAAAATGGTTCAGCTTCTGGTGAGGTTTTGCTTCAGCAAAGCTTTGGCATTGGGAACCATGTTATGAATATTCCTGATGATGGCATTATTGCCACGGAAGGATGTTTTGTAGCAGCTTTGTCAGGCACAAACAACAAACTAACAATCTTCCTGTCATAGGAGACTGTTATGCCCCACGAGATACGCTCTATAACCCAGGTTGGTACATCTGAACCATTTGAGTTACAGGTGTCTCGTGGGCAAATTACTTTACATTACAACCTTCATAAGTTTGGTTTTAATTCTCTTGTTCAGAACGTAGAGGAAACCATTTGGGATGTGGGCGGTATATATGCCTACCCATCTTCTGCTGTAAAGATGACAGCGACTAGCACAGATGGCGCTAATGATGAAGATGTGCAAGTAACCATTCAAGGCCTTGATGCAGATTATAATGAGCTGTCTGAAACGGTGACGCTTGATGGTTCAGGAACAGCAGAGACAAATAGTTTCTTCTTGCGTGTAAACAGAGCGTTTATTGCTGGCTCACAAGAGCCTTCAGGTACCATCAACATTACTAACGCCTCCACTACATACGCACGCATAACTTTGGGCGAGAATCAAAGTTTAATGGCTATATGGACTGTACCCGCTGGTTATACCGCGTATATGTTCCAAAACAATACAACTTGTTACACTGAGCAAAACAATAAGTTCGGCATCACAAAGCTTGTCACGAGAGAGCCTGGCGGCGTATTCAGAACACAAGACAAACATACTGTTGTTTTGAGTCAAAATGTTGTTGATTACCTAATTCCTAAGTCTATCCCAGAAAAAACTGATATTGAAATGAGAGCTATTGCCAGTAGCTCAAACGCGAACCTACAGGTTTCCGCAAGCTTTGATATCGTGTACATTAAGAATGAGGTAGGTGTATAATGGCACGCAAAAAAGAAAAGCCCATTCGCAAGACCACTGGTAAGGGCGGTAATTACCGCAAGACCAAAGCTGGCGCGGGTATGACAAAGAAGGGCGTTGCAGCTTATCGCAAAGCAAATCCTGGCTCAAAGTTAAAGACCGCCGTAACGGGTAAGGTTAAAAAAGGTTCGGCTGCTGCAAAGCGCCGCAAATCATTCTGCGCTCGTAGCGCTGGTCAAATGAAGAAGTTTCCGAAGGCGGCCAAAAATCCTAACAGCCGTCTGAGACAAGCGAGGCGGAGATGGAAGTGCTAGTTAAAATATTAATAGCTGTAATAGGCTTTTTCACAGCATTGTCAGTGCCATTTATTGGCTGGGTTGGGATTAGCATTGTTGATATGAAGGTTGACTTGGCGGAAACGCATGCGAAGGTTGATGCAAATTATCAAATGATTAGACCCATATGGGAAAAATTTATTTCGGAGAAAAGTGTTGCCAATTTCACGCTCGCAGATGTCCCAGCAAATCAGCAAGCCGGGGAGTAAGAAGATGCCAAAAGATGCTTGTTATAAAAAAGTAAAAGCGCGTTACCGCGTGTTTCCTAGCGCGTATGCAAGCGGCGCCATTGCAAAGTGCCGTAAAGTTGGCGCAAAAAATTGGGGAAACAAATCTAAAGCGAAGAAAATGCGCGGCGGCGGTGCCGTTATGAGAGACAAGCCAACATCTATGTATTAATGGGTCGAATATGGCGGTTAGAAAAACAAAAGCTGGAGCTAGTCTCAAGCGGTGGTTCAAAGAGGACTGGAAGGATGTCCGCACGGGGAAGGCGTGTGGCCGTAGCAAAGGTGAAAAACGGGGTACTCCATATTGTCGCCCCTCTAAAAGAGTCTCTTCTAAAACCCCCAAAACATCCAAAGAGATGACTGCTGCCGAAAAACGTAGTAGGATATCACAAAAGAAGCGTATAGGTCAGCCAGCAGGGAAGCCGCGCCGTGTAAAGTCTCTAAAGAGAAAGAAAAAGTAAATGGCAGTATCAGGCTCTACAAATTTTGAACTAGATGTATCTGACTACATTGAAGAAGCTTTTGAGCGTTGTGGGCTGGAAGTTAAGACAGGTTATGACCTAAAGACCGCTAAGCGCTCTATGAACCTTATGTTTGCTGAGTGGGCAAACAGAGGGCTTAATCAATGGACAATTGTTCAGCGAACTCAGGCTTTAACCACTGGTACATCTTCTTATTCTCTAGACAATGATGTTATTGATGTTCTTTCGATGGTTGTGCGCCGCAGCGGCACAGACATTAGTATAGAGAAAATAAGCCGTGATGAGTTTTTAAATATCCCGAACAAAAGTACGGAAGGGCGCCCAAGCCAATTTTTTATTGATAGACAGGTAACGCCTGTTCTTAAAGTGTGGCCTGCGCCTGAGAATAGCACAGATGTATTAATTTACGATTGTTTGACACGGTTGGATGATGCCGACACGTTTACCAATACTGTTGATGTTCCATTCAGGTTCTATCCGTGTCTTGCGGCTGGATTGGCCTACTACCTCGCTATTAAGCGTGCGCCAGACCGTATTCAATTGCTAAAGTCTGTATATGAGGAAGAGTTTGATAGGGCTCTGTCAGAGGACAGAGACAGAGCTTCCTTCAATGTGGCGCCTAACCTTAGATACTATAGGGTCTGATAAATGGCAAAATATGCTGCTGGTAAATACGCTTACGGCATATCAGACCGTTCTGGCTTTCGCTATCGCTTAAAGGATATGCGAAGAGAGTGGACGGGATTTCTGGTTGGCAAGGACGAGTGGGAGCCAAAGCACCCACAGCTAGAGCCTAAAAGGCATCCTACGGATGCGGAGGCCTTGCGCGACCCCAGGCCAGACACAAACAATATAATGTCTGCTACAATTACTTTTCCTACGTTTGATTTAACAACATTAAAATATATACCTACAGTGAAGGCTACATCTTCTGTAGGAACCGTAACGCTTCTTGGGGTGGTGGAGACAGTCAACCCGACAGGAGTTTCTGCTACCTCTGCTGCTGGCTCTGTAACCATCTCAACAACAAGTGTGGTTATAGCTCAGACTTTCGCTGTGACTGTAGCTTCGTATCTGGGAGCTAATAAGTATTATATTGATAGCGTCAGGCAGGATACAGTTAATTTAAATGAAGGAAGCACATATAGGTTTGACCAGTCTGACAGTAGCAACTCAGGTCATCCGCTCAGACTATCAACAACCTCTGATGGCACGCATGGCGGCGGTACCGAGTACCTTACAGGAGTTGTAAAGGTAGGCATACCAGGTTCTCCTGGTGCCTATACACAGATAACAGTAGCCACAGGGGCGCCAACACTGTACTATTACTGCCAGGTACATAGCGGTATGGGCGGGCAGGCGAATACACCATGACTTACAATCTAACGCAGTTGAAGCAAGCTATTCAGGATTATACTGAAAACAGCGAAACTACTTTTGTTAACAATTTAGATAACATTATTCGCAATGCTGAAGAGCGCATTCTAAAGCTTGTGGATTTGGATTACTTTAGAAAAAACGCCACTGCAAATATGGCTACAGGAAACAAGTACCTGAGCGTTCCGGGAGATTACCTTTCCAGCTTTTCATTTGCTTTTACAGATTCTAATGGCGATACGCAGTTTTTATTGCAAAAAGATGTCAATTTTCTGCAAGAGTACGCGCCGGACTCGTCTGTGACAGGTGTGCCTAAGTATTATGCTCAATTTGATATTGATAATTTTATTATGGCGCCTACGCCAGACAGCAGCTATGTTGTAGAAATACATTATTTTTACAGGCCAAACTCAATAACAGGCTCCGCGCAAACTTCTTGGTTTGGCGATAACGCTCCAGATGTTTTGTTATACGCAAGTCTTGTTGAAGCTTATACCTTTATGAAGGGCGAGGCAGACATGCTTCAATTGTACGAGTCAAGATTTGCTGAGTGCATCTCAAGACTTAAAAACTATGGGGAAGGCCTAGAGAACACTGATGCGTATAGAGAGGGTCTTGTTCGCATACGCAAAACTTAGGCACTTAGCTTGGAGGGGCAATGCAATCAACATCTATATCTAAACACTCTTTTAAAACGCGAGCCTCAATATTCCATGACAGTCTTGGTCAGGAACATTGTGACCTGGTTCTTTCTGCGTATAGTGAGTCCCAAAAAATAGATAACACGGGACCAAAAAGAGACAATCTTTTAAACACGGAAAGAACTGGCTGGGACATCCATAAAAATCCTTTAGCTAATAGCGTTTGGAAGGAAGTCTCTTATAGATTTTCTCAGTTGTTCCATGATGATATGTTTCACCCAGGTTTAGAGTTCGTAGAGTTAAATGTCTTTGAGTCATGGATTGGGGTTTCTCAAGAAAATGCTGTCGTAGAGCCACATCATCACGGCGCCTGTCCTTTTTCTTGGTCTTTTGTATTTTACGCTAAAATACCAAACCTACACTCTTCTTTAAACTTTGTGGATTTTAGCTATGACCATTTAAAAATAAAGGTTAGAGAAGGGGACGTTTTATGGTTCCCTTCTAATATTGGTCATTATTCTAATGACACTGCTCCAGGAAGAACTGTATTTTCAGGAAACTTTTCTGTATCAATGAACATGAAGGGAAATTAGATGTTAGATGCAAGCTTAGAGGGTAAAGAAATAGCTATTGTCGCGCTGGGGGGGAGTTTTTCTGACTTTGTTTATGCGCGTATGAATTCACAGCATTTTGATGAAATATGGGGAATCAACTGCATTGGCGGCATATTTCACGTTGACCGCACATTTATGATGGACCCAGCGGCGCGTTTTCTTGATGATGTTAAAGCTGGCACCCAAACGGGCATCGCTGAAGAGTTTTTGTTAAAAACCCCTAGCAAGGGGCCTATATATTCTTGTTGCCTTGATGATAGGGTTCCTGAGATTATTGAATACCCTTTAGAAGAAGTTATAACCGCAACTAAATTTAGTTACTTCAACAATACAGTTGCATACGCAGTGGCCTTTGCAGTCGCTCAAAATGTTAGCAAAATATATATGTATGGTGTTGATTTTAGCTACAGGCAAAACCTTCATTTCGCGGAAGCTGGTAGGTCATGCGTAGAGTTTTGGTGCGCTATGGCCCTAGCTAATGGTATTTCCATACAAGTGGCGCCGCATTCTGGGCTTCTTGATACTAATGTTCCTGAAGATGAAAAGATATATGGGTATCATCGCCTTGATGACCCCCTTGTTCAGAGGGTAACTGATGGGGAATTAATCATATCTAAAAAGTCAAAAATGTCTGAGTTTGAAAGTGAAAATGGTTTGTCATCACCAGAGCCTTTGGATGGCAGAGAGCCTGTTCTTATTGGCAGGCATGATGTTAAGGGTGTTACATACCATGATTGAGGTGGATTTATTCCCTGTTAAGTGTTTCTTACTGGAGGTTTCCTCGCCGCAAGAAATCCTTAACGAATGTCTTGAGAAGAAAGAGTCTATAAAAGATGTGGATTTTTCAAACAACTTAACTTGGCATAAAAATCATTTTACTGATTACTCAAGCCCCGTGAAAATATTTTCGTTTGAAAATCAAATCAAAGAGGCGCTAACTTCCTTTCACAAAAAAACAGGTCTAACAGTTTCTTTGATAGAATATTGGACAGCTTTTTATGGAGAGGGCGCCGTGCATGAACCACATGTCCATAATATAAGTATTTTTGATAGTATAAATTACTCTGGGGTTTTGTATTTAACGGGACAGGGTGGGACATCTTTTTTTTGTAATCATGGGCTTAGTAAAGAAACAACAGCTACCACAGACGGAAAGCCTGGAAGTGCGTTTTTGTTTCCCGCAGCTTTGCCTCATACTTTCAGTAAAGAAGGTGAAGGGGAGAGAGTTGTAATGTCGTTTAATTTAAATATACATGGGTCAATATAATGATTAGTTTTCCAACAGAAATACAAGTAGCCAAAGTAAATGTGATGACTTCTGATGAAGGTGGTCACAGCACCGAACAAATTGTTGAGCTAGCTATGGACAGGATACTAAAAGTTTCTGAAACCGCCCCGCCAGCGATTAAAGAACAGGCCGAAGCCTTCCAAAACAACATACGTCAGGTGCTCTATGATTACATGGAGTTGGCAAGGCGCGAGGAGCGTGGTACAATCGCTCAGAGAATGGCTAAATCCGGCCATAATGAAATAGCTGACCTTGTAAGGAGAATTTAATGGCTATCACTCAGGCAATGTGTACCTCGTTTAAGACACAGCTTCTTACAGGAACACACGATTTTACAAATGGTTCTGGCGGCACGTTTAAGTTAGCTTTGTACGCAATTAGCGGTGGCGGTAAGTCGTCAACAACAGCTACTTTGGGCGCGTCTACAACTGCATTCAGCACAACTGGTGAGGTTGCTTCATCTGGCTCATACGCAACTGGCGGCGGCACGTTAACAAATGTCACCCCTAGTGCAGATGGTACAACCGCAATCACTGACTTTAATGATGTTAGCTTCACAACAGCTACAATTACTGCTCGCGGTGCGTTGATTTACAATTCGTCTGCCACAAATGCAGCGGTTGCAGCTTTGGACTTTGGTGGCGATAAGACATCAACAGCCGGAACTTTTACAATTCAGTTTCCAACTGCTGACGCTTCTAACGCGATTATCCGTATCGCCTAACGGAGCCAATCATGGCAAATGTTACTGGTTGGGGTAGAGGCACATGGGGCGAAGGGGCCTGGAATGAAGAAATTCCAGTCCTTGTCACAGGCCTATCTTCAACCAGTGGCCTTGGTTCTGTTGGCATAACGGCTGGCGCCCTTGTTGCAGAAGATTCTGTGTCAGGAGCATCAGCCGTTGGAGATGTCAGCAGCGATACATTCCAAGTTGTTAGGCCATCTGCTACAACAGGCACAGGCGAAGTCACCGCGCCTTCTATTCTGGGTGATGCAAGCTTCTCAATTACTGGTGTAGCTGGCACATCTGCCGTTGGTACGGTTGATGCTCAATCTGTTGCTGAAGTTACGGGTGTTTCTGCCACAGGCGGCACAGGAACAATAATCATGACAGGCACTGCTAATGTGGCGCCTGCGGGTGTAGAAGATACAGGGCAAATTGGCACACCGTTTATTTTCCTGGAGCAAAAAATAACCGCTCCGTCATTCCTCGCCACTGCCGAAATTGGCGATGCTTCTATAAAGGGTATTGCAAATATATTTGCAACAGGGATTTCCTCAAGTGCTGATGTTGGCTCTGTGGTACCTTTTGCTGGCTCAGATGTAAATGTTACTGGAGAGGCGGGGACGACATCACTTGGCACAGTGACTCCATTTGCGGGCGCTACACCAAAGCCGTCTGGCGTGTCGGCTATTGGGGCCAATACTTTTGTAGTTACAATAACTGGCGATGCGAACATCACACCAACTGGTGTTGTGGGCTCTATAGACACCTCATCTCCAAATGTATGGAGCCAAATAACTCCAAACACCTCGCAAACATGGAGCGAGGTTGCGGCTTAACGCAAAAAACAGTATATTAGTTTAGTCACTGCAAAGGTTTTATGAAATGGCTAGTACATACACAAATATAGGTATTGAGAAGCCAGGTACAGGCGAACAGGCTGGTACTTGGGGAACAACCACTAATACAAACTTTGATATCATTGACCGCCTCGGCGCCGTGGGTGACATTACTTTATCTGGCACGACACACACACTGACCGCGACAGACGGCTCAGCATCTGAGGCTCAGTACACTCTTCTGAACTTGGGTGGCACTCCTTCAGGCACCAACACTATTACCATTTCACCAAATGACCTCAAGAAGTTTTATGTTGTATATAACGGGTCAGGGCAGACCGCGACATTTACACAAGGCTCTGGTGCAAGCGTCAGTGTTGCTAACGGCGCGTCTAAGATTATCTTCTGTGACGGCGCGGGTGCTGGTGCGGCTGTAACAGATGCAACGAGCGTTCTTTCTGTTCCAACAGACTTGGTAAACGATACGACTCCGCAGTTGGGCGGCAATTTAGATGTTAACGGCAACGAGATTACTTCTGCATCTAGCGGGAACGTGGTCGTAAACCCTGACGGAACAGGCACAATTGAGCTTGAGGCCGCGACAAACATCACTGGAAATTTTGGAGTTACAGGGGTTTCTACTTTCACAGGAAATATTGTTCCTGAAGCAGACGGCACCAGAGACATTGGCACCACGACTGTTCGTTTTGCTAACGTGTTCGCGGACAACTTCACATCTGGTGATATGATTTTGGACAACACCGACAGACCGTTTACAAACAGCATTGATGGCACACAAGGTCGCTGGCGTATTCAGGAGGGCTCAGACAGCTTGTTTATTATTAACGAGGTTTCTGGAGATAAATACAGGTTTGTTTTAGAAAAGGTTTGATTTAGCTGGAGGGGCAAAGATGAATAACGTGAACATAGACCACTATATTGGTGTCTACGACAATGTTTTTGACGAAGAGTATTGCAACAGGGTTATAGACAGATTTGAGTCTATTAACAAAACAGGAGCTTTTTCTTCCGATGGCACGGAACAGTTTAAAGAAGGTTCTTTGGGAAGGCGAGACACAAGTGTTTTTTTTGAGCGAAATGCTCAAGACGTTAGTAATGAAATTCAACAAGCAGTAATGTCTTGTTTCGAGGAGTACAAGAAAACATATGTGGGGTTAAACGACATTCCTCTGGTGTCTTGGTGCTGTAAGGTTCAAAGAACGGGGCACTCTGGTGGGTACCATGTTTGGCATAACGAACATGGTGGGGATATAGGAGCAATGCGGAGAGCCGCAGTTTGGATTTTGTATTTAACAAGTCACGAAGGTTCTGGCGAGACAGAGTTTTTACAACAAGGAGTTAGGGTAGAGCCTAGAGCGGGTAGAGTAGTAATATGGCCCGCAAGCTTTACTCACCCTCACAGAGGCAATCCTGTTTACAACGAAACAAAGTATATTGCCACAGGTTGGTTTGAACATTATTATGATATTGTAAAGGCGTAGGTGAATAAAATGGCTCAGTATGCAATTATAGAAAACGGTGTTTGCTTAAACACTGTTGTTTGTGACCCAGATTCGGCGGATGCGGGATGGATTTTGCTTACTGACAACAATTCTGGTTTTGCGGGCCCTGGCGCCACTTACGACTCTTCTACGGATACTTTCACCGCAGCTGTGGTGTCTTACACCGCAGAAGAGTTAACAGAGATGTCCAAAGAGGCTCTTATGAGTAGTGACTGGACGCAACTACCTGACGTTGGTTTAACTGCCGATAGCGTTATAAATTGGCGTACATACAGGGCTACGCTTAGAGAAATAAAAGATGGCGATAAGGGTTGGTCTGATTGGCCTGAACAGCCTGAAAAGGAGTATGTGTAATGGCTTATATTATTGGAAATACAACAGTTATCGACAATAATGCTGCGTTGGGCGCTGTTGACGGCAATTCTGTTAATCTTGCGAACAACAACAATATTCCAGCAGGCGGAGCGTCTACAGGATTTTTCTCAAGCACTACAAACCAAGCTGTGGTTGGGAGTAGCCTAGCATTTATTATAGGCAGTGGCGGTGGGGGCGGTGGGGCTCGAAACACTCAAAACTTTCAGTCATACGCACCAGCAGGCGGGTCTGGCAGAACGGGTATAGCCGTAGCTGATGTATCTGCTGGAGGGAACGCTACTTACAATGTAGGCGCAGGCGGCAATGCGGGTCCAGCAAGCTACAATAATTCTGGCGGCACTGGTGGAACTAGCGGTATTTCTCATACGCAGACATTCAACTTTCCGGGAGGAAACGGGGGGGCTTGGTCGGGCAATCCTCAATCGACTGGTAGTACACCAGCACCCGGCTTTGCGGGCCCCGGATTATCTAATACTGGCACCAACTCAAACGTAATATATGGCGGGTACGGTGCAGGCGGCAACGGCGGTAGATACTACGGTCAAAACAACCCCGGACAAAGTGGGTTTTTGTTTACCATTGGATAATGAAAAGCTCTCTTAAATCCCCAAAAATCGACCACCAGTTTGACAGCATTGGATGGGTGAAACAGCTTGAAATGAACCAAGCTGACGCCCTTAATTTTCTTGCGCCAACTTTTAATTGGTTAGAAGGCAACGTAAATAATTGGGTTAAAAGCGGTATTTTTGAAGAGGAAAATTCTCAGAAAGACCCTTTTAGAAATGGCGAAGATTATGTTGCTAATTGGGAAGAGGCATTTCTTTTCCACGGGTTTACAAATGGAGAGTATTCTTTTTTAACCACACAAATAATGCACCATATCGACAGGTACGGTTTTGTATCTACAGCAACCTATCACTGGCCTGAGAAGAGAAATCCTAAGTACGGTAACAATGAAATAATTGTTCGGCTACAGTACAAAGGGCAAGAGTGCATTACGGACGTAGATAAAAAGGGCGATAAGATTATTCTGGGCGCCACAGAGCCTAGAAGTTATTTGCCCGATGAAGTTGTTAGACTTTTTGATATGGAGTTTGGCACCGCGTAGAATTGTTAGGAGGGGCGCATGACAATTACCTTTACAGTACCCGATGAGGTTTTAAAAAAATCCTTTCACGAGTTTGTATCTCCCGTTATGAAAGATAAACCGCTCTGGCTTTCTTATTTGCCTCCTCGAAGAAGCGTTAGGTCGTGCCCTGCTTTTACATGGTTGTTCAAAGATTCTCTACTTGTTCGACTCCCTTGTGATTTGATGATGTTTAAAGAGGGTTCAAATTTCCGCATAGATTCAATGAACCCAACGGTTATGAATGTTCATAGTCACGAGTTAAGCGAGCAGCTCTCAAAAGAACATTCAAAAGAGTTTGTAAACATAAAAATATCTCCCTCTATAAGCTTTAAATCAAAACGGCCTATAAAAGCTGTTCAAATGACCTCTTTTAATTACACTCCAGACTACGAAAACTTGTTTCGTAGTACAGAGGGAGTTTTTCCTTTTATAAAAGAATCCAGTCAATTTAACATAAACACTTTTTTTAAGTTATCAGAGCTTGAAAAAATATCTCGCGGCGCCCATGAAGAGGAAAGTGTTTTATTGCCCGCAGGCACCCCCTTATGCTTGCTGTATTTCCCTGAAGGAATTCCCAAGTACACTGTAAAAGTTGGAGATATAAAGAAAAACGATGTTTTTTATAACTACAGAAACTTTAAAAGCGGTATAGCCAGAATATATTACGAGGCATTTAAAAATGACAAATAGAGGAATTTATGTAGAGGAAAACTTTTTAAACAAAGATGAATGTACGCAGATAATTCAAAATTGCAGGGAGAGTTTGTCTCCCGGAACGGTTGGAGCTTCAAGCAGTGTAAATGAGGAGCTTAGAAGAAGTAATGTTATGATGATAACAAACTCTCTTCAAGAGGCTGACCTATTCCATAAAATAAACAAAAAAATCTGGGAAGTTAATCAAAAATACTTTTTATATGATGTTAGAAAGTTAAACTTTCTTCAGTTTACAGAATACAGTGAAAAGTATTCAGGAAAGTATGATGTTCATGTTGACCTTTGGAATGGAGTAGATTCTGCGGGCGCTGAGTGTTCTCGAAAATTAAGTCTTACAATTCAACTTTCAGAGCCTTCTGACTATGAAGGAGGTGAGCTTTGTTTCCCCGACAATGATATGTACAATTCTGAGTCCGTAAAGGGGCGCGGCACACTTGTTGTGTTCAGCAGCTTTGAGCCTCACGGTGTTACACCAGTAACAAGGGGCGATAGGTATAGCCTGGTTGGATGGGCTTTGGGGCCACACTGGAGATAGACACGCGCTGGTCTATCGAAGTAAAATAGTATAATATGGGGGGCATAGGCATTATGGATAAAAAAATATGGCTCTTACGAAATTACAATTTAGACCAGGTATTAATCGAGAGTTTACATCATATGCTAACGAAGGTGGTTGGTCTGATGGGGACAAGATTAGGTTTCACCTTGGTTTTCCTGAAAAAATTGGCGGTTGGCAGAAATACTCCAGCGCTGCATATTTAGGAACAGCGCGGCGTCTACACAATTGGGTAGCGTTAGATGGCTCTGATTACATGGGTCTGGGAACAAACTTAAAATACTATATTGAAGAAGGCGGCGCGTACAACGACATCACCCCAATACGCTCAACCACTTCTGCTGGTGACGTTACGTTTGCCGCCACAAACGGCTCTAGCACAATAACAGTAACAGATTCCAATCATGGCGCCGTTACAGGCGACTTCGTTACTTTTTCTGGCGCTGTTTCTTTAGGCGGCGACATTACCGCTGTCGTTCTTAATATTGAGCACGAACTTACAGTAATTGATGCGAACACATACACAATAGATGTGTCCCCTTTTACAGCAAATGCCTCCGATACAGGAAACGGCGGCTCCTCCACTGTGGGTGAATATCAAATAAACACAGGCTTAAACTCTGCGGTTGGTGGTACTGGTTGGAGTGCTGGGCTGTATGGCGGCACAACTTCAGGGGCGCTGACTGCCCAGCTTAACGGCTCCATAACAAACTCTGACACAACAATAACGCTAACCTCCACTACTGGATTTCCTACCAGCGGTACTATTGCTGTAGATAGTGAGTTAATCGACTATACAGGCGTTTCTGGTAGCGACCTTACCGGGTGTACTAGAGGCGTGCGCGGTACAACTGCTGACTCTCACACAAGCGGTGAAACTGTACGTCTGGCTATTGGAAATACGAACTCATCAGACGATTTCTTCGGCTGGGGGCAGGCGGCTTCAGGCGGTGTTACTACACAAACTGAGCTGCGTTTATGGTCCCATGATAACTTTGGCGAAGATTTGTTAATAAATCCAATTGATAGCGGCATTTACTATTGGGACAAAACAAATACTTTATCTAGCCGCGCTGTGGATATAACGTCCTTGTCCGGCGCCAATAAGGCTCCAACAATAGCAAAGCAAATACTTGTCTCTGACCTAGATAGACATGTTATTGCCTTCGCCTGCGACCCGGAAGCTGGCGGCGCACAGGACAATTTGCTTGTTAGGTTCTCTTCTCAGGAGTCCTTAACAGATTGGGAAACACGCAGCGACAATACCGCTGGTAGTCTGCGTCTTGGTTCTGGCAGTACATTTGTTCAGGCTATTGAAACAAAGCGTGAAGTATTGATTTGGACAGACAAATCACTGCACTCCATGCGGTTTGTCGGTCCTCCATTCACCTTTGGGATACAGCAACTAGCCACTAATATCACAATTATGGGCCCGGAGGCGGCAATATCCACAGAGGACTTTGTGTTCTGGATGGGTAATGACAACTTCTATGTGTACGCAGGGCAAACAACACAGCTCCCATGTACTGTTCGTGACTATGTTTTCTTGGACTTTAATTTTGAGCAAAAAAACAAGGTTGTGTGCGGCGTTAACTCGCAGTGGGGTGAGGTAATCTGGTACTACCCGTCTGCCAGCAGCCAAGAAAACGACAGATATGTAATTTATAATTATCTTGATAAAGTTTGGTACTATGGAAACCTATCAAGAACAGCTTGGAAAGACAGAGGAATACGTCAGTACCCGATAGCGGCTGGCGAAAATGGCGGCTCAAGCTATTTGTATAACCATGAAATTGGTGTCGATGATGACGGCTCTCCTATGGACTCTTTCATTGAGTCCTCTCAAATGGATATGGGTGACGGTGACAACTTTGTTCTTACTCGCCGATTAATACCTGACCTGAAATTTGATGGCTCTAGCGCATCTAATCCTGTTGTAGATTTTACGCTGCAAACCCGAACATATCCTGGAGCCAGCTATAATCAGACAGAAACAGGAGCCGTCACTAGAACATCAACAACGCCTGTAGAACAGTGGACAAATGAGCTGGACATGCGGCTGCGTGGGCGCTCTTTCTCGATGAAGATAGAGTCTGATGATATAGGCGTTAGATGGAAGCTTGGCGTTCCACGAGTAGACTTACGGCCTGACGGGAGGAGATAATGGCGAATTCTCAGTCTGTAGCGCCGAGGCTGCCAAACGCCCCGAACAATTATGACGTTACTTTCATGTCAGATTTGATAAAATCTTTAGAGCTGTTTATAGCTCAGGAAAGAAATCCTGGTGAAGAGCGGTCTACAAAGGTAACTTTTACTGATTTACCCACTTCTGACACAGGGTTAGAGGCAGGGGCATTGTATAGAATCGGGAATGATGTTAAAATTTCCCTAGCAGACGTAGCGGTTCCTGACAGTTTGTCAGCGACAGCATCAATAGGCTCGGTAGTAGTGAGTATATCATAATGAATTTAGGCAAACTTATTAGAAAAGCGGCACCCATAGCATTGGGCGCCTTTGCGCCTGGTATTGGAGCCGCCATAGCCCCAGGTTTAACCCCTTTCATGCAAAGCGCCATTGCTTCTGGTGGTTTAGGCCTGTTGATGGGGCAAAAGCCTAAAGAGGCTTTGCTAAGCGGCGTTTTGGGCGGTGTTGCGTCTGGCATAGGCGGGCAGGCTAAAGTTCCTGTTAGCGGATATGATGACGCCGCAATGTTGGCTGCTCAGCAGGCGGCGCCCACTGGAAGAACAGTTGCAGAGCTGGCAAAAAGCGGAAAGATTGCCTCTACATCAGGAGGTGCTGGCTTTGGAGGGTTCTCTGGAGCGGCAAAAGCGGCAGAAGCAAAAACAATGTCTGGCGACTTGTTAAAGTCCTTAAACTTTGCGGGTGAAGGTGAAGGCAGTTTGCTGTTTAAGCTTCTTAACAGTCAAATGGGAGAAGGATTGGCCGCTGGCCTTTTGGCGCAGGCTCTTGCCGCAGAAGAAGAAGAAGCGCAGTCGCAATTTGAGTCCCGCCCGTTTGGTGCCTCATATGAAGGTCAGCAGTTAGCTGGGGGCCAGTTAGGTGGAATTAACTACGCTGATGGCGGGGAGGCTTACTTTCCGCGCCGTAATGGCGGTATAGACCCCTCTGAAGGGTCTGGTAAAAAAGATGATGTGCCTGCCATGCTTATGGCTGGTGAGTTCGTAATGACTCGTGATGCTGTAAAAGGCATGGGGGATGGCGACTTGCGTAAGGGTATAGGCCGCATGTACGATGTGATGGATAATCTTGAGAGGATGGCATAATGGCTACTCAAACCGTAGAACAGGTACAACGCCTTGCGCCCTACTTGGAGAGCCTTGAAAAGCGCGTTTTAGATACTGCTTTCGGAACCTTTAGTGGCGGCCAGCAAACAGCTCCCGGTCTTTTAGACAAGCCAATAAACCTTCCTCAGTATCAAGTCGCTGGCCTTGACCCTCTCCAGCAGCAAGCAGCCCAGCTAGGACAGGCTCAAGTAGGAACCTATCAGCCAGCGTTGCAGCAAGGCCTGGGCGCCGCGCAAGCAGGCATTGGTGCTTTAGGGCAAGGCGTTGCTATGCTTGACCCCTCTCAGGGCATTTCACAGTTTATGAACCCATACCAGAGCGCGGTTATTGACGAAATCAACCGTCAGGCAGCTATGGGAGCTCAAAAGGTAAAGTCTGGCGCGTATGGTGCCGGAGCATTCGGTGGCTCACGCGAGGGCGTGCAGTTGGCTGAAGGTGAGCGCGCTCGACTTGGCAAGGTCGGTGAGTTTTTGTCAAAGGGCTTTGATACAGCAGTACAATCATCTCAAAGAGCCGGACAATTGCTCGGTGGTATTGGTCAAGCGTTTGGCGGTGTTGGGGCGCAGACAGCAGACATTGGCCGCGTAGGCTCAGAGCTAGGTCGCGCTGATGTTGGTTCACTGTCTCAGCTTGGCCAGATTGGTCAGCGGCAGTCGCAGGCACAGCTTGACGCCACTCGTCAGAATCTAATGCAGCAGGCGCAAGAGCCTTTCACTCGTTTAGAGCTTGGCTCCTCATTGCTAAAAGGAACGCCTTCAGGCAGCCTGTCATCTGTATTCAAGTCTACAACCACACCGCAGGCAAACCCATTCTTGCAAGGTGTTGGGGCTTACACAGCCCTATCTGGCGCTGGTGCCACCGCAAAATAAGGAGCTTTAGATGGCAGTTCAAGGCGTAAAAGGCTCAGGCATTGGTCAGGTTACAGACACTCAAATAGAGCAAATGATACGCGATAGATACCAGCGCCCTATTGGCGGCATGGTTTCTGAGCGAGCGGGGCGCGTCACTGAAGGCGCTTTGCCAACGGCTGAAGAATTGTTCGGAAAGCTCCCTGGAAGAGAGTATGATACAAAAGGCGGGGCCATTCTTGGTGCTCTTACTGATTTTCCTGCGGCTGGTCAGGCTCTTTATGATTATGGCATTCGTCCTGCCTTAGAAATTCCTCGCATGGCGTATAGCGCTGCTGGAGAGTTGGGCGGTGGTCTTGGAGAGATTTTGGCTCAACCAACAGAGCGTGCGATGCAAGAAATTGTAGAGGATGAGCTTCCGGGCGCTCGCGCTAAAATTGATTCTGATTTATCTTCTATTGCTGAAAGAATTAGAGGCGAGTCGGCTGGCGCAAGTATTTCCAAGAGCCTTTCTGACATTTCTAAAGATTTGGCGACCACAACCAAAGACGAGAGCCTGGATGACGAGTTAACTACCGTCCCTGACGCAAACATACCAAGCATGTCACCAGAAGAGGTGGCTGCAATGGAAGCGGACGAAAATGCTGGCGTTGGTTCGGCTCTTACTGAAACTTCTGAAACAACGACTGACCAGCCCGCAGGCGACCAGCAGGCTGATAAAACTGACAACCCCTTTGAGGCAATTCTAAAGCAGGCAATGGACAACGTAGCGTCTGTTCGTGGCGAAGAACCGAAGATGAATCTTGAAGATTATAAGCAAGAGTTTGCCGATGCCACTGGCGTAGATATCAGCGGCAAGGTTGACAAGTCGCAGGCTTTGATGGCGCTTGGCCTGTCTCTAATGCAAAACAAAGCTGGCCGTGACTTTAACGTGTCTAACGCATTGTCGGCGCTAGGCGAGGCTGGCGAAAAGGCCATGCCAGAGTTTGCAAAAGCTAAGTCTGAAGCTAAAGCCGCGAAGGTTGCGGCAGGCAAATATGCCCTCGGAGAGCTGTCTAAAGATGAGCAGGCTAAGGCGGTGCGCCTGGCAGCCGCGCAAGAAACTGTTGACGAGCTTTTGAAGCAGCGGCAATCAGACCTTTCTGCATCTGCTCTTGAGCAGCAAAAGCATTACTATGATATGCAGCTTAAAAGGCTTGAAAACAAAGGTAAGATTGCCGCAGAAGCTGTTGGTAAAACTGGATTAGAGTTTGAATTTAGCCAAGAAAAAGCTTACACACCTTTAGGAAGCAAGCCTGATATTAAGCTTCATATCGGGAATAGAAAAGTTGACGGTCTAGAAGTTTTCACAAAGCCAGAAAGTGACGCTGCTATGATTGCAAAAGGTTATGCAGACTCTCTTGACGGAATCGCGTCAATTGATAGGGCGATTGGCCTTGTTACAGAGATAGGAAGCGAAGGGGTGACTCTGACCCAAGCTAAAGGCGCCGTTGACAACTTCTTAAAGGCTACTGGTATTAAAGGCTACGAGACAGAACTAAACAAAGCAACAGAGCTTGATTCCGTTATTAAAACATTAATTGCCAAGTATAAAAGATTCCTGACCCAAGAAACAGGTAACGGCATATCTAACCAAGACATCAACAATTTAATGAATTCTTTGGGTCAGTTAAATTTCTTCACAAACCCACAAGAAGCCATTGCCAGACTTCAAGAAACAAAAGGCATTTTCTTAACAGCAAATGATGCGCTTGAAAGGTCTTTGATTGAACTGACAGATAAAGACAGGTACCTCAATCCTGCTTCTTATGATAAGGTTCAAGAAGTTATCAACGAGGCGGCAATGAGTTCTATAGGTGTGGGTCGGAACGCCTTGCCAACAAAAACAGAAGATGGCGTTACAGTTTTTAAAATTTCATAAGGTGCTGTTATGGGCGAGTATTTAATAGAGCTACCCAGCGAAACTCTAAAGTTTGAGTTCAAAGGGGATGAGCCAACAGCAGAAGAAAAGTTCAAAATTGCCTCTATCATAAGAAATAGAAAATCTGGCAAGGCTCCCTTGTCTGGCAGTTCATCAGCAGAACCCGAACAAATGTTCGACACAGAGTCTGGAATCAAGGACGCAAAATTGCGTGCATTGCTGTCGGCTGCCGAAACTCCTGGTGATGAAGAAGCACAGCTTAAAAAACTGTACGGCATGACCGAAACGGACTATACCCGTGACAATAGAGGGCGCCTCGCTATTACTCCAGAGGGCGGCAAGAAGCTAGGCCTAGAGCTTACTCAACCTACCCTTATTGATGAAAGCGGGTTTAGCCGCTACGACTTTGCTGACATGGCTGCAATAGTACCTGAAATTGGTGCCGCTGTTTATGGCGGCATTAAAGGTGCGGCTCTCGGAACCGCAGTAGCTCCTGGCCTTGGTACATTTATTGGCGGAGCTTTAGGCGCGGGTCTTGGCGCTGGCAGTACACAAGCTATAGAGGAAAGCATTGAAGCCTTGGCAGGCGTGCAAACACAAACTGCCGAAGAGGTGGCTCAAGACGTAAAAAGTGATTTTGTTACTGGTCTTTTGACTGATGCAACCTTTGGTGCCTTTGGCTTGCTTGGAAGGGGCGTTACTAGCGCCACTCGCGCAGGCAGGGGTCTTACCAAAGAAGAGTTGGAAGTTGCGGGCGAGTCTATGGAAATGGGAATTTTCCCTACTTTATCGTCAATTCGCGCACCATCGTTGCTTTCAAGACAGCAAGGCATTGCAGAAAAAGTTCTGGGCTCATCAACTCGCTTGAAGCAAAACAACGATGTTATGCAAAACAAGCTAGCCGAGTTCAGAAAAGATTTTGAAGATGTGTCGTCAGGCGAAGCGGGTAGCATATTGACCGAGGGCGTGTCTGCTCAGCAAAAGCGCCTTCTGGCTAAAGAAGAAGAGCTGCAAAGAGCTATATTGCAGAACCTTCGTGGCGTTGGCGAGACTATGGGCGCCGCCGCAGAAAAGAATATGAACCTAGAAGATGACGTTTTCAACATTTTGGTTGGCGCAAGAAACTCATTTGATGAAGAAATGACAAGAGCGTTTAAGCCCATTGATGAAGCTTTAGAAAGCGCGTTTGGCTCAGAAAAAATATTTAATATTGGTAATTTGAGAGAAACTATAAATGGGATACCAGCTAGCGTGGGAAGGCCCGCCGCAGAGGGCTTGCGGGAATTTGAAGCGGCGGCTTTGGCAGGCGGCACTAAACCAAATCTTAGTGCCGCAATTGATGTAATTAAATCTTTAGGAAAAGACAAAGCATCATTTACTCAGCTTTACAAGGCTAGAAAAACTTTAAATGACATTCTTTCTCGGTCAGTGAAGGACGAAGAGCGCGGTCAAATAGGTGATTTAATAAGCAAGATAGACATGAAGCTATCTGCTAACAATGTAGACACAGTTCTTGAATCCCTTGGCGAAGCTGTTCCAGCCAACGCTGCAAAGATTCTTATGAACGCATCCAAGGCTATAGAGCCTGCCAGAGATATGTATGCTAAAGGTATCAAGATTTTTGAGGATATTGAAAGCGCGGGAGTTATTAAAAATCTAGCCAGAAAGGCTGCAAACGGTGAAAGCATTGGCGTAAAGGACGTTGCTCTTGATAAGATAATCAAGAAGGACGACCCTAAAACACTGGCGAGAACCCTACGCGCTGTAGAATATGGTCTGCCAGAAGAAGCTAAAAAGGGCGCGTCTGAAGAGTTCAGAAAGAAGATTTCTGGTCAGTGGCTCAACGATGCGTTAACAAGCTCTGGTTTAACCAAAGCAAATGACTTTGACCCATCGGCATTTAAGGCTGGGGCGTTTGCTAAATCAATACGAGACTTAGGCAGAACGGCTGATGTTCTCTTTGGCGCTGACGCCGGAAGGATAAAAAAGCTTGCTGATGACATAGAAAAAACATCTATCTCCAACATGAAGCAAGCTGATGTGGATAGGCTTGTCGCCAATTTGCCTGAAGGCGCAAACATGAAGGATACTTTAGAAGCTCTTGTCGCCGCGCAAAGGTCAGTGCATGACAACATGAAAAACAGAGTTTTCAAAAAGCTATCTGATGGCAGCTTAGAGAGCGCACCCATTGAAGCTGCTGAATTGATTGCAAACAGCTCTACAACTGCATCTGAGATAAAGCAGATACTGAACGCATTTGAAGGCAACGAAGAAGCTCTAAAGAAAATTCAGGGCAACTATATGGAGCGCCTCATTGCTGACTTTGGTAGCACGCTTACTACTGATGGCAAGACCCTTAAAGCGTTTGCGACCAGACTGATGGACGCGGATAAAGGTGGTAAGTT